>Ga0193962_1000920_pt1 | contig 13715 bp, 14 predicted proteins | sample FB_5_MG_FD_140335 | JGI IMG/M metagenome (GOLD analysis project Ga0193962, IMG submission 140335) | Microbial mat bacterial communities from the Broadkill River, Lewes, Delaware, United States - FB_5_MG | ecosystem: Environmental > Aquatic > Freshwater > River > Microbial mats | place: USA...
AGGTTTTGAAAGTGGAGGTTTAGCCTCTGCTCATGCTATTCACAATGGACTAACTGCACTTGAACCAACTCATGCATATTTTCATGGTGAAAAAGTTGCTATTGGTACTCTAACCTCTCTTATTTTAACAGACAAAAATAAAGAGATAATAGATACTGTTTTTACTTTTTGTGAATCGATTGGTTTACCTACTACTTTTGCTGACATTGGATTAGAAAATGTTACAGATGAAGAGCTTATGCAAGTTGCAAATCTTACTTGTGCAGAAGGTGAAACAATTCACAATGAACCATCACATGCAACAGCAATACAAGTATTTTATGCTCTAAAAACTATGAATTCTATTGGTATGAATAGAAAAAAACTATATTAAATCACAAATGAAAACACTACGAATAGGGACTTTTAATCTTTTTCAATTTGTCGAACCTCCCTACTCGTGGTATGATAAAAAAAATACCTTTTCAAAACAACAATGGATGAAGAAAACTACTTGGATAAAAAAACAAATTACTGATATGAATTGTGATGTAATTGGATTTCAAGAGGTATTTTCAAAAAATACACTAGAAAAACTCACAAAAGAACTTGGATTTGATTATTTTGTGACTGTAGAAAATGCTAAAGTAGATAACAAAGACCCAAATATATTTATAAGTACTACTGTTGCACTTGCTTCAAAATACCCTATTTCAGAAATTTTAAAAGTACCTATAAATGCCAAAAGCATTGTAAAACATAAACTCGAAGATGATTTTCAATTTTCAAGAATTCCTATTAAAGTAACTATTGAACTTCAAAATAAACAATTAATCACTGTTTATGTAAATCATTTTAAATCAAATAGGGAAAATGAGCTAGAATATTCTTTTACAAGAAATCATAGCTTAAAAGAAAAATTAGAAAAAACAAAAGATGCTTTAGAAAAAAACATTTCTAAGTCACTCAAACAAAGACTTTGTGAAACATCATCTTTATTTTATGATATCAAAAAAACTACTTCACCTATTATTTTTCTGTGTGATTTAAATGACAAAGAATTTTCACTCACGATTGAGGCACTTACAAATGAAGCATATCATGAGAATACTAAAGAAAATTCATATCTTTTATATGATGTTTACAATTTATATGATAAAAAAGTTCACAATCCTCACCCTGAACAGAAAAAAACACAAAGAACTCCTACTAGTTATTTTCAAGGAAAAGGGAGTGTTTTAGATTATATATTTGTTTCAAAAGATTTTGATGTAAAAAAGAAACAATCTATAGGAGAATTAACTTCATACGAAATATTTAATAAGCATTTTCACAATAACCCACATGGTTCGCTTCTTCAAAGTGATCATGCTCAAATAGTGTGTAAAATTGAACTAAAGTAGCTGTTATATCAAAAAGACTCAAGAAAAGAGTAAATATTTACTATATTTTTTTTATTAGGCTATAATGTTTCATAATATAAAAAAGGAGTTACAATGGCAAAAGGCAAAGATGTACAAAAGTCAGCTAAAACTGCACCAGCAAAATCATTAAAAGAGAAAAGAGCAGACAAAAAGATGAAAAAAGCTTCAAAATAATTTTTAATAGCTTTTCAGTAAAGGTAGAATATTTATTCTACCTTTTTTTATTTAATAACAAATATCAATATACAAAAGGAATATAATAATGAAAATAGCAGTTTTTTGTGGTTCAAGTAGCGGCAATAATATAGAATATACAAATGCTACAAAAGAGTTAGGAAAGTTTTTTGTAGAAAATAATATAGAAGTAGTTTATGGTGGTGGAAATGTTGGACTTATGGGAGTTATTGCTGACTCTGTAATGGAACATGGTGGAAATGTTTATGGTGTCATTCCTGAAAAACTTCAAGAAAAAGAGTTGGCTCATAAAGGTATAACAGAACTTCACATTGTATCAAATATGCATGAAAGAAAAGCTATGATGGCAGATATGGCAGATGCTTTTGTTGTACTTCCTGGTGGTGCTGGAACTTTAGAAGAGATATTTGAAGTTTGGACTTGGGCTCAACTTGGATTTCATAATAAACCTTGTGCTTTTTTTAATGTAAATGGTTTTTATGATAAATTGTTTGAAATGATTGAAGGTATGTGTGATGCTAAGTTTTTAAAACAAGAGTACTTAGATATGTTAATAAAAACAGATAAACAAGAAGAACTTTTAAAAGCTATCAAAGAGTATGTTCCACCAAAAGACAAATGGTAGTAATATAAAAATAAGATTTTATTATAAAACTATATTACACTATTAATCATTTTTTTCAGTTATTAGTCTAGAATAACAAAATTTAAAATAATATTTATCAAATAAGGTATTAGATGGACTCAAAAAAAACAATAAGCACTAACATAATATTTTTATGTTTTGTCATAGCAAGTACGGCAACACTAGGTAGTCTCTTTTTTAGTGAGATTATGCACTTTATTCCCTGTTCAATGTGTTGGTATCAGCGTATATTTATGTATCCATTGGTATTGATTTTTTTAGTTAATTTACTTTACCCTGATGATAAAGTTTTTAAATACGCAATAATATTAGTTATAGTAGGATTAGTATTTTCAATCTATCACAATCTCTTGATGTTTGATATTATTCCTGAATCTATTATACCTTGTGTAAGTGGTGTTCCTTGTTCTACGGAATATATAAATTGGTTTGGTTTTATCACCATTCCATTATTATCTTTTATAGCATATTTTATGCTATTTATATTATTAATTTCACAAAAAGGAAAATGAAAATGAAAAATAAAAAAATAGTATTGATAGGAAGTGGATTATTACTTCTTATTTTTATCATAATAGCAAATTTTTATCAGAAGAGTATCGATACAAAAACTGAACAATTAGCTGCAAATAATACAGGTGCTCCTTTTGTAAGAGAACATTCTCCTGCATTTGGAGAAAATAAAAACAAAGTAACTATTACAGAATTTTTAGATCCTGAATGTGAGTCATGTAGTGCATTTCATCCTGTTATAAAAGAGGTATTCAATGACTATAAAGTAGAAACAAAGCTTGTTTATAGATACTTAGCAAATCATGACAACTCTAAATTTGCAGTGAAGTTACTAGAAGCAGCCAGACTTCAAAATAAATACAATGAAACTCTTGAAATAATGTTTAAGTATCAGCCTCAATGGGCACAGCATCATAACCCAAAGCCTGAGTTATTATGGACTTTTTTACCGCAAACTGGTTTAGATATGACAAAATTAAAAGCTGATTTTGAAACTATAAATGTAGATACTATTTTACAATTAGATAGACAAGATGCTCTGCAACTAGGTGTAACAGGTACACCAACTTTTTTTGTAAATGGTAAAATACTCAAAGAATATACTAAAAAAGCGTTGTATGATTTAGTAGAATCTGAAATTTACAAATAGGAATTACTATGAATAGAAAACTTTTATATCTTATTTTATTTTCAATTCTTTTTACAGCTTGTGATTCAAAGTCTCAAAAAGCACAAGAGGTTCAAAGTGTAGATGTGAAGTATCAAAAAGAAATTAAAAAAACAGATACTTATACACTCACAACTACAAAAGGTGAAAAAATATCTCTTGAACTTGATAATGGTTTACTTTCATCAAAACAGCTCAATGGCAAAATGGTTTTACTCAATTTCTGGGCACCTTGGTGCAAACCATGTATAAAAGAGATGCCATCTTTTGTGAAATTACAAGAGAAATATAAAGATGATTTTATTATTGTAGGAGTGTTATTTGACAAAAAAACAAGCAAAGAAGAATTAAGTACATTTATGAAAAAACACAATGTTAACTTTCCTGTAACAGTAGGTGAAGAGAACTATAAATTAGCCAAAGCTTTCGATGATGTACAAATGATACCAGAATCTTTTTTATATACAAAAGGTGGTCTTTTTGTAAAAAAATTTGTAGGTGAGATAAGTCATTCTGTTTTAGAAACTTATATTAAAGAGCAGTAAACAAATATTTTATATTTGTTTACTGTTTAAATTAGAATGAATAAGCAATAGTAACATTTACTTGATCGTAGTCAGATACAGTAGATTTTGAATCTTCATCAACTATTGTATATCCTAAATTTACATTTAACTCTTTCATAATTGAATATCCCATCCATAATGTTGTTTCGTGTATTCTCAAACTATCAGCACCTACATCATATTTTGTAGTTCCATAAAGAAGTGTTGTACTTAACTCTCCAAAAGACTTAGTAAGTCCAGCATACAATGTTTCTGCATCTTTACTATACACATAATCACCTTCTTCAAAAGGTACTAGTATCTCACCTGAACCTTGGTTGTATCCTGGGAAAGATGCATCACTATCAACTTTTATATACCCTATATAAGGAGTAAATCCAGCTATTTTACTACTTGCCATTAAATCTATCAGACTAGAATCATTTTTTGAATCTGATTTATCATCACTAACAGCATAATGGGTTCGAATTAAAGTATCACCAAAAGTCAAATTTGCTCTTGCACCATAAATATCTTTAATATCAGGCATAACCAAAGCGTATCCAGTAGCTGCAATAGTATCGTCAAACTGATGTGTTACACCCAATTTGTATACACCATCATTATCATTCATTTTTGTCATTGGTCTATAGTCTCTTGAAGTTACTCGCCCTTGTCTTGTTGACCAAATAGCTTCTACAGATGTATCACCATACACAGCATCTACTTTAAGTGCATCGTGTGTTTTATTTATCCAATCTGTTGAGATATTTTGTCTACCTACTGTAACTGTAATATTTGCATTTGGAGTATACGATAAAAATAGTTCTTCTGCATCAATAGTTCTATTTTTGCCATCTTCATAAAATCTCTCAGATGCATCACCTTTACCTTTCCATGTCTTCAATTCGTCATCTTCTTCAAAAAGTATTTTATACGCTCTTATTTTTGAAGTAAAACTTATATTATTCCAAACCGCTGTTTCATATTTTAGTGCAAAAGATCCCATACTATATGATGTGTCTTGAGAATAAGTACCAGAATCTTTATCAAAATTTCTATTTTCAAATGTTGCAGTTACTTCACCACTAACTTTTCCATCTTTTAAAGCTTCAGATAAACTTTGTGCATTTACAGTACTACAAACTGCTAATGTAGCAACTACTGCTAAACTAATATTAAACTTTTTCATTCTTTTCTCCTTATTGTATAACTCAATCTTCTTCAAGTTTTGAATATATCATTCTAAAGTAAAAAAATCGAAAATTAGTCGAATTTTTTTTCGAAATAAAATTTATCATAAATCAAACCATAACTTTAAGTCCATATTTAAGCATATTTCTATATCATAAATTACTAAACTTTAAGGGTTATAAATGATTATAGATTATAAAGATATAAATGATTTAAATAGATACAAAATCATGTCAGATACAATAGTTCCTCGTCCAATTGCTTGGATAGTTACAGAAGATGATGGTGTAGTAAATGCAGCTCCATTTTCATACTTCGTACCACTTTCTTCAAACCCTGCTGTTGTAGTAGTTTCTATTGGACAAAAGGAAAAGGGTGTACCAAAAGATAGCTTACACAATATTTTGAAACATAAAAAAGCAACTATTTGTTTCGTAAACAAAGACAATACAAATGATGTAAAACTATGCTCAACTATCTTAGAAAAAGACAAAAGTGAAATCGAAGAATACTCTATAGATGTACAAAGACCATTAGAAGATTTTCCTCCGATGATTAGTTCAACTCAAACAGCACTTTTTTGTGAATTTTACCAAACAGTAGATTTACCTGGTGTAACTACTCCTGTTATACTTGAAGTCAAAAAACAATACATCGAAGATGGCAGACTAGATGAGCGTTCTCATGTACATGTTGACAATGTAGGAAGAAGTGGAGCATATTTTAAAGCGATGGTGGATATCTCTTAAAATATATTCAGAACCTAGTTTTGGTTTTCTGATAAAGTTTTCTCTAAATCATAGTTTTTGATTTGAGTTTTTAAGTTTTCTAAGTGTTCAGCTATGTTTTCTTTTGTTACTAAAACTCCAAAATCGCTTGGAACTTTTACTGATTTGTCGTTGAAAATCTTTGCCATTATTATTGGCGTTAATTCTCTTCTTAAATGAGAACTATCCCAATAGTTTACTTTATCAACTGAAATATAATTATGACCTGTAAAATCTATAAAATCTGTAATCTTTACTAATTCTTTCTTAAAAAATTCAAATTCGTCAAAATAACCCGCCTTAAATATAGCATCAAAATGTTCACTATACATTGGAGGAATATATACATAAACTTTAATATTATTATTTTCACAATAACTTAATGTATCTTTAAAATAATTCAAAAAATGATCTGAAAATTTATAGTTTTTATAAATACCATCTGGTTTGAAATAACCTTTTATTGAATTATTTATATTTTCATCAAGTTTCAAATTACCATTTTTAAGTTCTTCTATGTGATTTCTATAATCTCTCATCCCATTTTCACTTAAATAAATAGCTTCATTTTTTTGCAATCCCAAAATATTTTTGATAACTAATTTTCCACTTGTTACAAAAATATTTAAATTAAAATACAATTCAAAATTTGATATTCTTTCAAAGTTTTCTATTTTACTTTGTAAATCATAAAATTCTTGAAAATCTTTTTTAATGATTCTATTTTTGTTAAAAGACATAAAATCAATACCATATATTAAATATTTTACATCATTAAATTTTATAGCATATTTAAATAATTTATTTTGGATTTCTGTATTTGAACCAGGATATTCAAGATTATAAGTATTTGCATGAATGTAATTATCTACAATAGTTGGATCCATTACTCCAATTCTTGATGTACCTAACATTATGCCATTGAACTTGCCTTTAATTAAAATATTTGATTTATATCTTGCTGTCATGCTAGTATTTGAGTATTTAAAATTATTAATATTTGATATTTTTATTAAATTATTATATCCATAAGGATCAATAATATAATTAACCCCACCAATAAAACCAACACCTAAAAAGGAAAGCACTAAAACTATTTTAATCCATTTTTTACCATTCATAATACTCTCCTAAAAATTAAAATATAAAAATTCTGATACTTTATTTAGTGATAAAATTCCACAAATTAAAACAATAGCAGTTAAAAAAGCCGTTTTATAATTGAGTTTAAAATCATCTCTTTTTTGCATTGTGTTTTTAAAGACTAGAACTAATATAAAGGCAACAAATAGCCAAGGAACTAAAAATTTACCACCATCTGCATCAATACTTGAAACCCATCCACCAAATTCAATTCCAAATTGATTTAAAAATGCTAATTTTCCTGCAACTGGATTAGGAAGATTTATCCCACTCAATCCAAGCATTCCGGTTAAAACCTTAACCGCATCATCCCATTCTTTTGCCCTAAAAAATACCCAAGCGATATTTACAAAGTTAAAAGTGATAAGCCATGCCAACCAAGTCCAGAGTTTAAATCCTAACCGACTCCAAGCTCTGTGAATCATAAGTGCAACACCATGCAAAAATCCCCAAAATACAAAAGTCCAACCAGCACCGTGCCAGATACCACCTATGATGAATGTTGCTAATAAGTTGTTGTAAGTTCTATACTCACCTTTTTTGTTTCCTCCTAGAGGTATATATACATAATCTCTTAAAAATCTAGAAAGTGTGATATGCCATCTTCTCCAGAAGTCTTGTATATCTGTTGCTTTATACGGACTATTGAAGTTAATAGGTAGTTTTATGTTGAATAATAGTGCAAGACCTATAGCCATATCTGTATATCCTGAAAAGTCAAAGTAAAGTTGAAATGTGTAGCTCAAACTTGTAGCCCAAGCTTCAAAGAGATTTAAAGTAGTAGCCGTATCAAACCCTGCCGTTGCCCATACAGCAAAGGTATCTGCTATGACTACTTTTTTAAATAGTCCAATAGAAAATATAAATAACCCAAGTGCGATATTTTTATAATTTTTTACCATATTTCTACTGCTTGCAAACTGCGGCATCATCTCTTTGTGATGCACTATCGGACCAGCTATAAGCTGTGGAAAAAATGTCACAAACACTGCGTAATTTAAAAAGTCATATTCTTTGGTTTCACCTCTATAGCTATCTACTAAGTATGCTATTTGTTGAAAGGTAAAGAAACTAATAGCTAAAGGAAGTGCTAGATTTAGTAACTCAACATTTGATGATGTTGCTAAGTTAAAATTTTCTATAAAAAAGTCTGTATATTTAAAATACCCTAGAAGTGCCAAGTTTCCTACAATTCCTATAGTTAAAAGTTGTTTTTTATGTACTCTTTTATTTTGTTCACTTTTATTTAAACTATTTCCTATGCTGTAATTAAAAAGCATACTTGAAAGTATGATAGGTAAATACAAAATATTCCACCAACTATAAAAAAACAAACTTGCAAATACTAAAAAACCTTTGCTAGCTATGGTGAGCTTTTTGTTGTTGAGATAAAAATATATTAAAAATGTGATAGGTAGAAAAGCGAATATGAATTCGTAAGAGTTGAAAAGCAAAAAATATTCCTTTTGTTAAATAATACATCAATTATATTTTATATTTGTAATATTCATAAATAATACTACAAAAAATACATAAAAATATTTTATCTAAAATTAGTTAAATAATACTTCAATATTCTTTGGTTTTATACTATTAATGTTAAATAATTTAACATATAAAATACATCCTTAAAAAATGAGGTATTAATTATGCTTAAAACAGGAAAAATTACTGAAAAATATGAAATAACAAGATATACTTTAAATAATTGGAAAACAACAAAACCTAATTTATACAATTTAATAAAAACTTCTGATGAAGCTTATGAAAAATACAGAGATTTTTCGATTATTTTAGAAGAGTATGCAAAAAATACAATCAATAAAATATTTACTTTTGATGAAATTAAATTTATTTATGAAAAAAATCTAGTATTTGATACTGTTTATGACATTATAGAAATATCAACAATATATACTACATCAATTATAAAAGATATCAAAACTAACTCAAAATTTGTTTTAGGGATTTATAAAAAATTAGAATCATTGAACTTGATAGAAAAATACATATTTTGTGATAGGTTAGTAAAACTCCAAGAGAAGTTAGAAAAAAAACAAGAAAAAGATACTGATTGGTTAAGAGTATATTTTAAAGAATTTTTAGAAGAATAAGAAGAGTACTTAAAAGTACTCTTCTTTGTATTTTATACAACTACTTGATGTAGTTTTGAACACTGTGATAAAAGTATATCCATACCTGACATATCTTGCATGATATCTTCAAAAGAGTGAAAGTGAGCATCATATACATATACAAAAATCTCATCACCTTTTTCTAAAAAGTTCTTTTTTCCAAAATCTGAATACGCAGTGGCACCTGCAGCTATTAGTAAACCTTTGTGTTTATCAAGATCTTTTATAAAAGGGTTTATCTCTTCTAATGGTCCCATATCTTCTTGAGAGTTGAATTTATCTATCATCCAATCTTTTAGTTGTTTAAAAAAGTATGAATATGATTTAACAGCACTCGTTGTTCCATAGTCCCTTAAAATACCATCTCTTCTTATAAAAGATGCAATATGAAACTTACTTAAAATACCATTTTCAGTAAAGTTATCTATCTCAATAACATCAGAAGCTATACCTTTTGAACCTTTCCCCCAATTCTTTTTTGTACTTAACTTATCTCCATTTTGGATTCTATTTGAACAGTCGTTAAATGCACCAAAATATTTTGGTATAATATCTAACAATTTTCCGTCTTTAAATTCAAAATCACATATCAGTGCTACTTCTGCTTCAACTTGTAAATGCTCAATATCATTATGATTTATCTCATCTGTACAAATTGGAAATGTTCCTAGAAATGTATCGTTATTTGGAATGTAAAAAGGAAATAATCCTTTTGGTGCATCTTTTTCTTCTGTTTGAATTACTGCAAATTCATCTGCTTCACCTGCTTCACCTAAGTGATTTGCAAAGTTACCAGCAACACCAAAGCCTAAATAATCTTTGAATTCATCTGCGTTTATATATTTTTTATTCATTTTTATTACCTTCAAATTTTAATATTTGACAATAAGTTTATTTTTTTGTTGATTGTTTTTTGAGTGAGAATTGATTCGTCTGAAGTTTATGAGGTAGTTAATTTATATTGTCTTTAAAATCTACCTGGGGTATAAACTCTTCTCACTATATTTGGCGACCATGACGAGTAAGTTTTTACTATACATTTTATTATCCTTTATATTTTTTAGAAAAAAAGAATACTCCTTTTTTCTAAAATTTAGATTAAATTATTGAATTTTCTTCACTATTAAGAGAAAAATCTTTTTATAACTTCTTCTTGCATTTTACCACCTGAAAGTTGAGCTCTTTGAACAAGCTCCCAGAAATATCTGTATGTAGCTCTATCATGTAGTTCACCATCATACTGAATTGGTCCCCACTCTGCATCTTGTGCTGCAAGTAAAATATTTTGTGCAGCTTCAAGTTCTGTAAAGTCTGGTTTCATTGCATCAACAATAGCTTGTACTTGTGTTGGGTAAATTGACCACATTCTTAAGAATCCAAATTCATTTCTAGCTCTTTCTGCATCTTTAAATGTTTGGTATGGATTTTTTAAATCAAGTGTAACATTATGACATGGAATTACACAATTTTGTATAGCAGCTTGAGCAACTTTAGCTTTTGCAGCTCCTATTAATCTATGATCAAATTGTCCTGGACTTCTCATGTTAGATGCTGGAATCGCACCTTGGTAACCTGAAACAAAGTCCATTAAACCAAAATCTAATACTTGTAACCATGGGAGTGTTGCTGTTTTTTCAACATCTTGTAATGCTCCATGAGTTTCTATCAAAATATGAATAGGGATCTCTCTTTTTATACCAGATTCTTTAGCTACTTTTTGAATATATTCTATTTGTGTTTTAGCTTCTTCATAAGAAGTTGATTTTGGTAAAGTGATATATGCAAGTTTTTCACCAGCACCTGGTACTAAAATATCAACATCTTGTTTCCAATCTGGATGTGAAAAATCGTGAATTCTAGTTCCTGCCATTGCATATGGGTTAGCATCTGAGTTAACAACTCTTACGATCATTTCAGCATGTTCAACCTCTTTACCTGTTTCAGCTCCATCTTCACAATCACAAGTGATATCAAAAACTGGTCCTAGTTTCTTTTGCATCTCAAAACCTTTTAAGATTAGCTTTTCGCTACCTGCAAAGTGCTCACAAGTTGGGATAATTGGTAAACTTTTTCCTGATTCAAATAGTGCTTCGTTTGGGTGTGTCATTTTATTTCCTTTTATTTAATTTATTTATTGTTTTTTGGGATTACTACTGTGTAATCTAAGTCTAAAACTACATTTGGTAGATACTTACCATCTTCACCTTTTGGTGATTCTACATCTGTTGGTACCATATTTTTAAGCCCTATTGTTCTTAGTCTTAAAAGTGCTATATCATCTCTATTTTCAACTTCAATCTTTTCTATAACTTCACTATAAGCATAAATCGTATCCCCAGCATATGTAGGGTTAGAATGTGCTCCTGAATTAATCGCATATATCCATTGTGCATTTTGTAATCCATTAAATGAGATACTTCTAGCTATAGAAATTACATGTCCACCATACATAAGTCGCTCACCCATAGGAGAACTCTTCATCATGTGGTCATTGAAGTGCACTTTTGCATTGTTTTGATATAATTTTGTCGCTAAAGTATGATCACTGTTATCAATAGTAATACCTTCTATGTGATTTAATCTTTCCCCTACTTCGTAATCTTCCCAGAAATACTCTCCACCTGTACTATGAGTGTCTATATTTTTTGCAACGGGAATTGATATTTCACTTGCAATTGGTGTTGTTTTTGCAAAAGTTGGAACATTATTAATCCCTGTCATTTCACCTTTGTTTTTCTTATGAATCATAACCCATCTAATCAGGCTTAAAATCTCTAAACCATTTTGGTTATATCCTTTTGAACGAACATATACAACTCCACTTTTACCGTTTGAGTTTTCTTTTAATCCTATAACTTCTGTTACTAAATTTACAGTATCTCCTACAAAAACAGGATTAGCAAAACTTACTTCTGCATATCCTAAATTTGCAATAGCATTTAAAGAGATATCTTGAACCGACTTACCAAAAGTAAGATGGAACATAAGTAAATCATCAAGAGGTTTTTTATCATATCCAAACTCTTGTGCTAAAACATCACTTGAATGCAAAGCAAATCTGCTTCCAGTGAAAGCTATGTATAAAGATACATCACCATCACTGATTGTTCTTGGAAGTGGATGTGCAATTTTTTGTCCGATTGTAAAATCTTCGAAAAAATTACCAGTGTTTATTTTATTACTAATTTTAGACATCAACACTCCTTATTTATTAAATAAATTTTGACCTAATGATTTATATGTTTCATATAATGCTATCATTTTCTTAGCCATTTTAATTTTTGAACCATCAACAAGTGTATTATTATGCATAATAACTTCTTTACCCTCTTTTTTAGCAGCTTCATACGCTTCAATCATTGACTCATAGTTTTCAACCTCTGATTGTTTTGGTGTAAAAATGTCATTGATATATTCAATTTGAATTGGGTGAATCAACGACTTACCATCAAATCCTAAGTTAAATGCATCTTTTGTTGAATCTTCACAAGCAAACTCATCCATTACATCAAAATGAGGTCCATCAATTACTGTTCTACCGTATGCTTTACCAGCAAGTGATATTTGAGAGAGATAATTAAACATAGCTTTTGAACCTTTTTTAATATCAATTTCAAGTCTATTTGCAAGTTTATTTGAACCAGCAACAACAACTTCAACTCGATCAGATGCAGAACAAATTTCTTGAATATTTAAAACTGATAATGGTGTTTCAATCATGATCATTAAAGTGATATCAGAACTTACTTCATCTATTAGTTGTACCGCTTCTAAAACATCTTCTTTACAATCAATTTTAGAAAATAACAATGCATCTATTTCAATCTCTTTAGCTAATTCTAAATCTTTAACTAAATCTTCACTTCCTAAATTATTTACTCTTAAAACTCTCTCAGATTCACCAAACTTAGAACCTTGATCTTTGTAAACTTCTCTTATTGTAGCTCGTGCTACTTCTCTTTGCTCACCTAAAATAGCTTCCAAATCAAAAATAACTGAATCAGCTAAAACTGTTTTTGCTTTTTCTACATTGTGCTTATTGTAAGCAGGTACAAATAGCATAGATCGTCTTGCTTTGTATTCAACAATCTCTTCTCCTGTTTCAACTGCATGATATTGATCATGTAATTGTTTAACTAGTTGTTTTCTAAGTACTTTTCCATTTTTAGTTCTTGGATAATCACTCATTCCAAAAATAATTTTTGGTGCTTTGTATTTAGCTAAATTATCTTGAGAAAACTTTAATACTACTTGTTCTTGTTCTTCAGTTAATGTTTCATGACCAATAACAGCAATCCCTACGATAACTTTATCTTTACCTATTTCTAAACCAAAAGCAACACAATCTGCAACTAAATCATGAGTTTTTACAACTCTTTCAATTTCATGTGGAGATACTCTAAATCCAAAAGTATTGATGATATCATCTTTTCTACCTATAAACCAGATATATCCATCTTCATCTCTTTTAGCATAATCACCTGTAAAGAAATATCCATCATGTTTA
>Ga0193962_1000922_pt1 | contig 13708 bp, 11 predicted proteins | sample FB_5_MG_FD_140335 | JGI IMG/M metagenome (GOLD analysis project Ga0193962, IMG submission 140335) | Microbial mat bacterial communities from the Broadkill River, Lewes, Delaware, United States - FB_5_MG | ecosystem: Environmental > Aquatic > Freshwater > River > Microbial mats | place: USA...
AGGTAAAACCGGGTGTGAAATTTAGTGATATAGATAAGGCGGCACGGTCAATTATTGAAGCTGCTGGTTACGGTCCGTATTTTACGCATCGTACGGGTCACAACATTGGCATTAGTTGTCATGAATATCCAGATGTAAGTAGTGTTAATGATATGGAAGTTCAAGAAGGTATGGTATTTTCTATTGAACCGGGCATTTATTTATCAGGTAAATATGGCGTTCGCATAGAGGATCTTGTTCTAGTAACAAAAGAGGGCTGTGAAGTATTAAATAAATATCCCAAAACACTTAGACTCTTATAAATTTGACGTCTCATTTTTCGATTGATATACTACTGATATACTAACGGAATATTCAGAAATCTTCGAGGAGGCGTTTTAATGGAAAGATTATTTTCAGATCGAGCTAAGAACATTGAAGCATCAGAGATAAGGGAAATTTTGAAACTAACGGCGAAAGAAGGAATTATATCTTTTGCAGGAGGGTTACCAGCATCGGAATTATTTCCTTTTGAAGCCCTAAAGAATATCTCAAAAGAAGTTCTTGAGACAATGGGGCCAGCGGCACTCCAATATAATACAACAGAAGGTTATTTACCATTAAGAGAAAAAATTGCAAAGCGTATGACTTGTCAAGGGATGGAGACGCAAGCAGATGATGTATTGATTACCAATGGATCACAGCAAGGTCTTGATTTTGCAGGCAAAGTATTTTTGAATCCAGAGGATGTTGTACTTTGTGAAAGTCCATCATATCTTGGCGCCATTAATGCTTTTAGAGCTTATGGCTGTGATTTTGTTGAAATTAAAACAGATGCTTTAGGTATGGATATGGTAGATTTAGAAGAAAAGTTGAAAACCATTGAAAAGGCAAAATTCATCTATGTTATTCCGAATTTCCAAAATCCTACAGGACGTACTTGGACCTTAGAACGTAGAAAACAATTAATAGAATTAGCGAGTAAATTTAATAAGATAATTATAGAGGACAATCCTTATGGGGAGTTACGTTATGAAGGAGATCCAATTCCAGCAGTTCGATCGTTAGATCGAGATGGACGTGTTATATACTTAGGAACTTTTTCTAAAACATTTTGTCCGGGGCTTAGAATTGGTTGGGTAGCTGCGAGTCCGCTTCTACTTAATAAATTTATATTAGTTAAGCAAGGTGCGGACTTACAAACAAATTCAATGAGTCAGCGAGAATTAGATTTGTTTTTAGAACAAAATGATTTTGATGCACATATCGAGAGTCTTGTATCCCTTTATAGAAAACGCCGTGATTTAATGTTAGACTCTATTGATAAGTATTTCCCAAAACATGTTACATACGGAAAACCACAAGGTGGTTTATTCTTATGGTTAACAGTTCCTGAAAGTATTGATACTAAGGTGTTATTGGATCAGGCAGTTGAATTAGGTGTGGCTTATGTGCCAGGGGTATCTTTTTTTCCAAGCGGTTTAACAAAGAACACAATGCGCTTAAATTTCTCTAATATGGGTGAAGAAAAGATTGTTGAAGGAATCAAAATTTTAGGTGGTTTGCTTAAATAAGCGATTATGGAGAGTGTGATAATGAAGGCATATTTTGCAGGAGGTTGTTTTTGGTGTATGGTATCGCCTTTTGATGTCCTTGAAGGGATTGAAGAAGTACGCTCTGGTTATATGGGCGGTAGTCTTGATAACCCTAATTACGAAGATGTGAAGACCCAAACAAGTGGACATTATGAAGTTGTGCGTATAACATATAATCCGGGCCTTATCAGTTATGAAAAATTATTAGAAGCCTATTGGCGTCAGGTAGATCCGACAGATGCGGATGGTCAATTTCAAGATAGGGGACCTTCTTATCGAACGGCAATATTTGTTGTGAACGAAGAACAGCGACAAATTGCGCAAAGATCAAAAGAGGCACTAGAAGCCTCTAATCGTTTTCCAAATTCTGTGATTACACCAATTTTAGCGGCAGTGACTTTTTATGACGCTGAAGACTACCATCAAGACTTTTATAAAAAGAGTCCGGAAGAATACAAGGTAGATAGGACCCAATCAGGACGTGATGAATTCATAAAACGTTACTGGGGGGAAGCATATTATTCTATCTATGAAGATTAAGAGTAGAAACTAGCTATACACTTTGTGCATAGCTGGTTTTTTTTATTTTGGTTGGGTATACTCTTTAATAAGGAAGGAGTTTTATCATGAGAAAGTGGATAATCGCCTTTGTATTACTTACATTAGGTCTTATTGGCTACCATTATTTTCAAACTGTTGGGCCGCAAACAAGTGAATCGCGATTAACACATTTTGTGATGAGTGGTTTGTCTTCACCTAAAGGGGGCATTTATACAAATTATTTACCCACGAATCAAGAACTAGCTGTTGCAACAGGGCATGAAGTTTTATCAGAATCACTGGGACTCATGATGCTTGCAACTTATTATGGTGGTGATGCTAAGGTGTTTAAAAAATACAGCAACTATTTGGAAGATAACATGCTCTTAGAGGACGGGACCTATGCATGGCGAATAAGTGAGACGTCCAATCAAGCGTTATCAGCCAATGCGTCTATAGATGATTTACGTATAGGGCGTGCCTACTTACTGGCTTATCAATTGTGGAAGGATGACGCTTATCGCTTAAATGCACAAGGAATTTCTACATCCCTACTAGAAAATGGCGTAAAAGACAATTTGTTATTAAATTATAATCATGGTGATGCTCTTGTTGACCTGTCTTATCTTGATTTATATACTATGTCTCTTTATGAATCTCTTGATTCAAATTGGCGAGAAATAAAGCGAACTTCCTTGCAAGTTCTTACAAATGGTTATCTAGGTGATAAGTTTCCTTTTTATCATAAGGTATATGACAATGATTCGAAAGCATACGTCCAAGAACAATCCATCAATATGATCGATGCACTTTTAGTGGTTCTTCATTTGAGTGAGGAAGGGCGGGCAAATGAGCACTCTATCATATGGCTAAAGAATCAATTAGCTAAAGGACCTGTCTATGGACATTATCGATCAGGAGATTGGACACCTGTAGATGGAGAAGAGTCAACGGCTGTATATGCCCTTATTATGCGTATTGCTTACAATATAAATGATGAAGATCTTTATGCACGTGCAAAAGAGAGGGCTTTAAAATTTCAGGTGCTGAATGAAGCATCAGCAATCGACGGTGCTTTTGCTTTCGAAACTACTTTGGAAGTTTACTCGTTCGATCAATTACAAATGCTAGTGGCCCTAAGAAGGGGGTATGAAAAATGAAGAAAGTTGTAAGACACGCAAAAGAATTTTTAATATTACTAATTGTGCTATTGTTTGCTGCGTTTTTTTATACGCTTTTTTTAGACAATAATATAAATGCATATGATTATATTATGTTTGGTCTTTTTATGGTGAATTTAGTCATTGCAGTTTTTAGCTCGGCAACTTTTGCTTTAGTTGTTTCGGCTTTTATTATATTTGCTTATGGTTCTATTATTATGTACCAAAATGTAGTAGGTGCTAATATAAGCCTAAAGCTAAATTACGTTTGGATAGGTCTTTTTCCAGTAGGTGCTTTTTTAGCAGGTTATATTGGAGAGAACTTGACTAAAATTGGTCAAAAAATCACTGAGTATGAAAGTGATTTTGGACGTTATCAGAGTATTGATGCGGATACTGGTTTTGGTAATTTAAATGAATTTTTAAAAGATATAGAAGGAGAGATGGCAAAATCCAATCGTTATCATTATCCTTTAACATTGGGTATGATTGAGATTCTATATTTTGACGAGTTGAGGGCGATTCATAAAGATGAAATGGACAAAGTCTTTAAAATTTTATCACAAGCACTTATTAATAGAATGCGTGTAGAAGATAATAAATATCGTGTTGGAGAAAAGACCTTTGCGATTGTTTTGCCATATACTAATATTGATGGTGCTATGATTTTAAAAGAGAGAATTAAAGAGGAGTTATTGCAATTAACAGTTTATGAAGAAAATATGTACAAAAGTTTTAAATTTGAGATTAAAATTGGATTAAAAGAATTGGAAGCGACAATTGAGACGCCGATAAAATTTAAAGCTGCAGCAGAAAGAGAGATTGAGTATGATGTTTAAGCGTACTCTTCTCTTTTTGATTCTTTTAATGTTCTCTTCTCAAATGAGTGTTTTTGCCGAAACGAAAGATGTGTTGGTTTTATATGATAGCGATAATTATTTTGGTGATACAAGAGATGCTGTGGTATCAATTTCCAATTTGCTAAAACATTTTGATAAAGAAATTGACTATCAAGAAGTTGAAAAATATGAAGGCGATATTGATGCTTATGAATATGTAATGATCTTATCTTTTAGAGAAATAGAGTTGGATCAAGGGTTAATGCGTCAACTGCGGATTTATCAAAACCCCATTCTATGGATTGGTAAGAATATAAACCAATTGACCGAAAATAGTCGATATGAAACCATACAGTATGGGCATGTTAACAATTTGACACGGGTTGTTTACAAGGATCGTTTTTATGATATTGGTATTAAACGCTATTTCGAGAAGGTAAAGGTGTCACCAAAGGCGCATGTGTTTTCTTATCTATATGATGGGTCGCAGAAGTATCCTTTTATTTTGAAAGAAGATAACTTGTATTATGTTTCAAGAATGGATTTAAATGAACCGCTTTTTTATATATTTGCTGATGTACTATATGACTTTCTTGGAGAATCAGTGGCACATGGGTCGCGTGTGTTTATTAAAATAGCTGATGTAAATCCTTATACAGATAGTGCGGCTTTACTTGAAAAGGCACGTTTTTTATTAGAGCGAGATATCCCTTTTGCCGTTAGTGTGGCACCACTTTATAGAGAAGAGGGGTCTCGTTATGTTACGCCAATTTCAGAGCGAGAAGACTTAGTTAAAGTGCTTACCTTTATACAAGAGAATAATCAAGCCTTGATTGTTCAAGGTGGAACTCAATTCTTTGATGGAGATTCCATCGAAGGTCAAGATTATTTTGAATGGCGAGGTGATTTGGGAGATCCATCAAATGATCAATCTTTATCGGTTGAAACTTGGACAAAAGAATTCCTGAATTTAGCCCTTGATGAATGTGGTTATAATGAACTTTTTCCTATTGGATTTGAAGGGAGCCACTATACTTTAAGTAGTGACGCTTATCAAGCCGTTGGTGATGTATTTGATTTGTATGTAGGCTCTTTACAGACAAACGATTGGCAAAAAACTATCACTGTATACCCTTGGGCAATAAAATCAGTAAATGGTATTCACCAATACGTACCTGATAACTTAGGTTTTTTTAGTGGACGTAATACTTCAGAATTAGAGGTGTTAAAATCTAACCTAAATAAGATGCGTATTGTGTCAGAATTTGTTGGTGGCATATCTATAGCACCAGATGTTGATATTAGGGAGTTAGAGAAATTAATTCACTTTTTAGAAGATCAACAATTAACTTTTTATGATTTGAGAAATTTAACTGTAGAAGTGAGGGGCGATCATGTTCATGTCGTTAGTAGTGCAGGACAATTGATTGGAGAAAGTGATGTTGAAGGTGGAAGTACAAGATTTGATGTGACTATGAACATCATATTTGCAGTGGTTTTATTAGGGCTCATTTTTGTGTTTTTTCTATTCTTTAAACTGTTTAGAGCCAGTAAAAGTAAGACCGATGACAACTTATTTTAGGAGTGTAAGTGATGAATATATTAGATGTTCTATTTTTATATGCAATGTTTTCAATATGGATATTACTCTTTATGAATATCGTTTTAACTTATTTTGGCTATAAATTTTCGATGGAAGTTCGAGAAAAACGTTTTAATGTCATCCGAGACATGCGTGAATTTCCAAAAGTTTCAATTATGATACCGGCCCATAATGAGGGAATCGTTATTGGTAAGACCTTATTATCAATGATTAACTTAAATTATCCTAAAGAAGCATATGAAATTATTGTAATTAATGATAATTCATCTGACAATACAGGCGCAGTTATTGAAGGGATTAAAGCACGTTATCCTGAAAGTAATATTATTCATATTGAAACGGATAAGGAAAGCGGTGGAAAAGGAAAATCAAATGCCCTCAATATTGGTTATAGTCACGCATCTGGTGAATTGATTGCTGTGTATGATGCAGATAACACCGTTAATAATATGGCACTTCGATACTTGGTGTATGAAATTTTGAGTGATGATAAATACGGTGCAGTGATTGGTATGTTTCGCACAAGAAATAAAGAAAAAAATTGGTTAACACGTTTTATAAATATAGAAACTTTAAGTTTTCAATGGATGGCACAAGCCGGACGGTGGAGAATGATGAAACTTTGCACGATTCCAGGGACTAATTTTGTTATTAGACGGTCTATTATAGAACAAATAGGGGGATGGGATCCTAAAGCAATTGCAGAAGATACTGAAATATCATTTAGAATTTATCAATTGGGTTATAAAATTTCATTTATACCTCTAGCAAAGACTTTTGAACAGGAACCTGAGACTATTAAAGTTTGGGTTAAGCAAAGAACTCGCTGGGTGAGTGGTAATATTTATGTGTTATCAAAGTTTATTAAAGAGGCATTTAAAACAAGAAACACACAAATATTTTTTGATTTATTTTATTTTTTTTCAGTTTATATATTCTTTTTATCATCAATACTTGTATCGGATGCAATTTTTATTATTGGTTTGCTAACAGATTATCGCATAACTGTTACAGGAAACTTTATTATGATTTGGGTACTGAGCTATTTTGTTTTTATATTACAAATTGCAATAGCCTTGTCTATTGAAAAAGGTGAAAGTAATTTTAAAAATATTCGATTGTTGTTTGTCATGTATTTCACCTATTGCCAATTATGGCTATTTGTTGCAATAAAAGGCGTTTACAGTTATATAAAAACGAATGTCATGAAGTTAGAAACAAAGTGGTATAAAACAGAGCGCTTTTAGGAGGTGTACGAAATGAAAAAAAGAGTATGGTGTTTAATGATTGTAGTAATGCTATTAATGCTGGTATCCCAAATTGCTTTTGGTGAAGCTAAGTACACTATTCAATTAGGGGCTTTTTCAAGAGATGATAAATTGATGGAGAAGCAACAAGCGTTGCTAGAAGATAACATTGATTTTTACGAAGAAGATGGCAAGTTAACCTTGCTTAACCACGGTGTCTTTGATTTGTATAGTGAGGCATTAGAGCAAAAAAAATTATTTGACAAGAAGGGGTATGAATCTTTTATTAAGAAAATTGATGTATCCTTAATCCCAGAATCATATTTAAAAGGGAAATTGCCTATTGAGGAATTTACAGTGGATACTTCTCAAAACGCTTTAAATGTCATTATAGAAGAAGATGTTGTTTTTACCGGTGTTTATGGTGGACAGGTCTTGTTTTTTACCATCAATGAAAATTGGAAAATGACCGATGATGGCTATATGGTTTTGAGATATTCACATAGTATTCCAGACACTTATCGAGGGTCGACGATGACGATTTTGATAAATGGCGTACCCGCTCATACAGTCTTGCTAAATAATCATGAAGAAAAAGTAGAAGAAATTCGAATACCAATAGACAATGAATATTTACGTTCAGGTGTCAATGAATTGACCATCCGAACATATCATCGTGTAACAGAACTTATTTGTGATGATGATAGTAATCCAGGTAATTGGGTTGTCGTGTTTAAAAATTCCCATTTACACTTAGCTTACGAGCATAAAATGGATGGAATGACCTTAAAAGAGTATCCTTATCCTTATTTACAAATTGGCAGTAACAATCCAATTTCGTTTGAATTCATTTTAGGAGAAGATTATAGTAAAGATCAACTTAAAGCGGCATTGCTACTTAGTAGCGACATGGGAAAACGGATTCCTTTTGAAAATATTGTGCCTAATTTAAGACCTTTTTCTGATGATCGTAATTATAGCAAAAATTTGATTTTTGTTGGCGATGAAAAGCGATTGCCAGAAGACTTAAGGGCTTTGCTAACGGAAGAAGAAATTGAAGCGTCAAAAGAACATGGTGTCATTAAAGAAGTGGTTAGTCCTTATAATTCAGAGCGTAAAGCACTTTTGCTTTTAAGTAATCGCTATGACTATTTGCTGAAAAGTGTTCAAGTCTTATCACGAGAAATGACCAATAATCAACTAAATCAAACGACGATTATTGTAGATGATGATACATGGCTTACAAATTCGATCTTAGAGCAGGATGAATACGTAACTTTTGAAGAGATGGGTTATAATCAAATTACAATGGAAGGACAGCGATTTGCCAGTGCTGTGATTGATTACAAAGTATCTGATGAATGGGTGCTTAGGGACGATGCACATCTGTTTTTAAAATTGCGTTACACCGATGTAATTGACTTTGATAACTCATCTGTGACCGTAAAAGTAAATAGCATACCTATATTTAGTAAGAAGCTTGTACCAGAAGGCGTTGTAGAAGATGCTTTTTTCGTGGAATTACCCGAAGAAGTTCGGGATTTTAGCTTCATGCGTGTAGAGGTTAATTTCACTTTAGATGTAATACGCGACTGTGAAAATGGGACTTTTGATCCGAATGTTTGGGCTTATATTGGCAGTGAATCTTATTTTTATTTACCACATGATCCGCGACTTGTGAGTTCTCTTGATAATTATCCGTATCCCTTGATCAGTGATGGTATATTTAATAACTTTAAGCTTGTCGTAAGTGAAGACTTGGCAGTTGATCAGTTAAGTGCTTTATTTGCGCATTTAGGTCATAGTCTTAAAGAGGTAACGGATTTCGAGCTTTATTATGACCAAGAAGCAGTTACGGCTGAGGGTAATATATTATTTATTGGAAATCCAGAAAAGAGCCAATTCATGACTCAAGTGAACAATCAATTACTGATAGGCTACGATCAAGGATTGAAAAAATATCGACGGGAAGATTTAGACTTGTTATCAATTGACGAAGAATCGGTTAGTGTTTTACAATTAGCAGAACTAAATCAAGGTACAATTATGACAATGACAAGTTTAGATGACGGCATGCTAGATAGTGCTATGCCTTATTTATATGATTTTGAGTACGTCAATCGTTTATCAGGCTATGCAGACGTTATTTATTTTAATGGAAACATGCAGGTACTTGTAGACGATGAGACAGAGCAAGAAAGGGTTTCTATCGATCAGAAGAGAACTATAAATACTGAGGCACTACAACGGATTTCAGGTACTGAAGTGAGACGCTTCATTATCTTTATATGCATGATTCTTTTTGGTATTTTTGTTGTCGTTATATTGCGGAGAAATCATTAATAGCAATTTCGATACTAGAATGATATAATAATTTTTTAGTAGGAACTATGAGGGAGGACTCATGATAAAATTAGGGCAGCAACAAGACTTGGTTATTTCATCGAAATCTGCATTTGGACTTTATTTAAGCCATGAAGATGAGCCGGCTACAGAGGTATTAATACCCAATAAATATGTATTAGAGGAATGGTCTGTTGGAGACACTATAGAAGTGTTTGTCTATAAGGATTCTAAGGATAGATTAACAGCGACAACAGAAACACCAAAACTTATGATGGGAGATATTGCTTATCTTGAAGTTGTGGATATTACAGATATTGGTGCTTTTATGGATTGGGGTTTAGAAAAAGATTTGTTTTTGCCATTTAAACAGCAAACAAGAAAGATTTTAAAGGGCAAAAGCTATTTAGTAAGTTTATATATTGATAAGAGTGATCGTTTATGTGCAACTATGGATGTTTATGAATCATTAAGCACCCATTCGCCTTATATTATAGGTGATCAAGTTAAGGGAATTTTATATTCTTTGAATCCAGAACGTGGTGGATTTGTCGCTGTAGACGCTAAGTATCACGGATTTATACCCAATAAAGAATTATACGGAGAGTATACTTTAGGAAAAGAAATGACTTGCCGTGTTACAGAAGTGCGTGAAGATGGAAAACTTAATTTAAGTATTCGTAAAAAAGCTTACCAGCAAATGGACGAGGATTCACTTAGTATCTATACGGCACTTGATAACAATGAGGGTTTTTTACCCTACAATGATAAAACGGATCCAGAGGTTATTAAAAGTGTATTTGGAATGAGTAAACGTGCTTTTAAGAGGGGTGTAGGACGTTTGCTAAAAGAAGGTAAAATCTCTCAAGATGAAAATGGAATGACAAAAAAGGACTGATTTCAATGAAGAAGTTATTTGTTAAAGAGAGTACGCTTAAAGAATTTGATGGCCTTATTCTACCTTTTTATGAAGAACATTTAGAAACACAATTAGCTGTTTCTTTACCACTTGAGGGCTTAAAATCAAAAGAACTTTTTGAAGGCAAAAAAAATCAAGTTTACCATATGACTGCAAGGGTTGAAGAAGAAATTAAAGATATAGTTTTAATAGGTTTAGGTAAAAGTCAAGAGGTTACGGGAGATGTTCTACGTAAAAGCATGGCTGAGGGATATAAACTGTTAAAGACTAAAAACATTGCAAACATGGGGGTCTTTTTAGATGGGGTATCACCCGGATTAAGCTGTTCTTATGCTATTTCGAGAAATACAATTGAAGCTATTGTAATGGCTGATTACATTTTTGATTGTTATAAGACAAAAGAGAAAAAAACTTATTTAGAAGCAGTTACCTTGGTTTATAAGTCGATTGATAATGAATTTGAAATGGCCTTTAAAGAGGGGCTTATTATTGCTGAGGCGAATTTATTGACGCGTGAACTTGTCAATGAACCTGCCAATGAACTTTATCCGGAAGTATTGGCAAATAAAGTACTTGCTCTTGGTAGAGATAAAGGTTTTGAAGTAGAAATATTGGATCAAGAAGCCATTCGTGAACTTGGCATGCAAGCTTATCTTTCTGTAGCACAAGCATCTGATAAGCCACCAAAGTTGATTATTATGCGCTACAAGGGATCGGATAGCCAGAAAACACTTGGCCTTGTTGGTAAAGGGCTTACATATGATGCAGGTGGTTTATCGATTAAATCAACCAGTGGCATGGTAACTATGAAAAGTGATATGGGTGGTGCAGCAGCCGTTATTGGTGCTATGTCAGCGATTGCTGAAAATAAATTAGAGACGAATGTTGTTGCTGTAGTTGCAGCTTGTGAAAATATGATTGCTGGGAATAGTTATAAGCCTGGCGATATTATTGGATCCATGGGTGGCAAAACAATTTTTATTGGCAATACCGATGCAGAGGGTCGCTTAACGTTAATAGACGCTATGCATTATATTGTGACTAAGGAAAATGTAGATGCAGTAGTTGATATTGCGACATTAACAGGTGCTGCGATTCATTGTTTGGGACATGTTGCAACCGTTGCAATATCTAATGAAGATGAATTTTATGATCTTGTTGATAAGAGTTTCAATAAAGCTGGTGAAAAAATTTGGAGAATGCCAATATTTGAAGAATATAAAGAGTTGATAAAACATTCAGATGCGGATTTAACAAATACAGCCGGTAGCCCTGGAACAATCACTGCTGGTATCTTTATTGGAGAATTTAATGGTGATTTACCATGGGTTCATTTAGATATTGCTGGTTCTTCTTGGACAAGTAAAGCTAAAAATTACACTTCAAAAGGTGGTACTGGTGTAGGTGCAAGATCTTTATATTATCTTGCCAAAGCATATGATGCAATTTAAATGAAAGAATATTGAGAACCACTAAAGGAAAATTCTTTGGTGGTTTTTTTAGGCTTAAAATCTATTTGTAGGGTTTTATATAAACTGGGGTATATACAAAAAATAACAGAAACAAGAGGAGGCTATTATGGAAAGAACACTAGTACTTTTGAAACCAGATGCACTTAAACGTGGATTGGTGGGAGAAATTATTCATCGCTATGAGCGTAAAAATCTTAGAGTGATTAAAATGAAGATGCTCATGCCAGAAAGAAATCTTTTGCGTACACACTATATAGAGCATGAAGGGAAAGATTTTTTAGGTCCTCTTATTGAATTTATGCATGATACTGTTGTTGCGCTTGTACTCGAGGGAGACCATGCAATAGAAATAGTACGCCTTATTAATGGCGCGACAAATCCTAAAGATGCATTGCCGGGGACTATTCGTGGTGATTATTGTGTAAGTCCAACTAAAAATTTGGTCCATGGCTCAGATTGTATTGAGAGTGCTTTGAGGGAAATTCCCCTTTGGTTTCATGAGAATGAGTAGTCGTGAATTATAAAAAATGATATACTGTAACTAATGATATAGATTGCCTTGGGACAGTGTTCCAAGGCAATTTACATGTAAACACTGCGAATGCTGGAGGTATTATGTTTCAAATAGAGCTACTTAAATGGTTTGACTTACAAAAAAGATCAATGCCTTGGAGAAATACCTATAGGCCCTATCATATATGGTTATCTGAAGTTATGCTTCAACAAACTCAGGTTGCAACCGTAATACCTTATTTTGAGCGTTTTATCGAAAAGTATCCAAGCTTAGAAGCACTCGCAAATGGAAATGAGGCGGAAGTCTTAAAGTTATGGGAAGGGCTTGGTTATTATTCTCGGGCGAGGCGTTTGATACCTTGTGCACAGCAAGTAATAAGCGAACATGGTGGACAGTTTCCAAAAGATTATAAAAAACTTTTAAGCCTTCCGGGTATTGGGCCCTATACGGCAGGCGCTATACTGAGTATTGCTTATAACATAAAACAGCCAGCGGTTGATGGTAATGTTAAACGCGTATTTTCTAGACTCTATAATTTGAGTGATCCAGTGAATGAACCTAAGGCACATGGTGTTTTTGAAATGCTTGTAAAAGAAGTGTTGCCAGAGGATGTACGGAATTTTAATCAAGCTTTGATGGAACTTGGGGCATTAATTTGTAAACCGTCATCACCATTATGCCATGCTTGCCCTATTGAAAGATATTGCCAAGCAAAAGAATTGGGTACTCAACAGCAATTACCTGTTTATAAAAAGAAAGCCGAAAAAAAATTGAGGCACTGGTGTGTTGTACTTATAGAGCATCAAGGGTCCTTGCTTGTTGAGTTTAGAAGTGAGGAGACACTCCTTGGTCAGATGTGGGGTCTTCCAGCTCTTGAGGTTTCTAAGGATGGATATAAAGTAAAAGCAATTCAGAGTTATTTGACGTCCTATGGTGTTGAGGCATCAGACCTCCTCTATCTGGGGGAAGTCAAACATGTTTTTACCCATCAGGTTTGGAAAATGGGTGTGTTTTATGAACAGGTGAAAAAAAAGCAGTCTCTCAAAAAAGGAGAATGGCATTTAATAGAAGAACTAGATCGTTTGACAATAGCAACAGCTTTCAGAAAAGTTTTGAAGAAATTAGAGGAGCGATAATATGCAGGTATTCAAGAAAATTTTAGCAGTCTTTATAGGTTTTATAGTTGCTGTGCTGGGTTGGGTTGTTGGTACGGATTATGATCCGGAAAATATAGAGCACCTAATTGCTTCGGGTGAAAATAAAAATATGCTTGCTGCAGAAGAGCCACTACGGATAAGCATATTCAATATAGGCTATGGTGGATTAGATGCGTCTCAGGATTTTTTTATGGATGGTGGAAGCGGTTCAAAATCTTTAAGTTTAAAGCAAACTCAAAAGAATATTGAGGGTGTTATCGATTATCTTGAGATGTCTTCAGCAGATATCGCAGTCCTACAAGAAGTTGATATCGATAGTAAACGAAGCTATGAAGTAAAT
>Ga0193962_1000923_pt1 | contig 13685 bp, 10 predicted proteins | sample FB_5_MG_FD_140335 | JGI IMG/M metagenome (GOLD analysis project Ga0193962, IMG submission 140335) | Microbial mat bacterial communities from the Broadkill River, Lewes, Delaware, United States - FB_5_MG | ecosystem: Environmental > Aquatic > Freshwater > River > Microbial mats | place: USA...
ACGTGAGCGTAGTGACGGTTTTCTGTTGAATACTCAACGTGTGCAGTATTAATAGTAATACCTCTTTCTTTTTCCTCTGGCGCATTATCGATTGAAGCGAAATCACGCATTTCAGACAAACCTTTTTCTGCAAGCACTTTAGTAATCGCAGCTGTTAACGTAGTTTTACCGTGGTCAACGTGACCAATAGTACCGATGTTAACGTGCGGCTTGCTTCTATCAAATTTTTCTTTAGCCATAATACCAAATATATTAAAGAATTAACAATTTATTTTATTTTTCTCTCTTGTTTTGAGCCAATGATGGGAATTGAACCCATGACCTCTTCCTTACCAAGGAAACGCTCTACCCCTGAGCTACATCGGCCTTCAAAATAAGCTTCAATGCGTTTAAAAACACACATTCACTCAGAAGGCTAACGATTGTTCACACGAGCATTCAAGCCTTTCCTGTTTTCATTACTTAAATCAACCAAAAACATCCGCAATTATATCACGTCTATCTATTTAATCGATCATAAATCCGTAATGCAAACCAACATTTCAATACATCAATCTGTAATAACACACTTTAATACAGAACAACGATCTCGGAAAATGATTCCGAAATCGGTTCGCAAATGTATACATATTTTATTACCGAACAAAATATTTAGATTTTTTTTTCGCCTTTTTTACGTTGTATACTAAAAGAATAAAAAAAAGATAAATCATCAATCACTAAACACAATAATTATTTTGCACGCAATTTTTCTTTATGCTTAGCCAATTGTTTCTTCAACGCATCAATACAATCATCAACAGACTCTTCAAATGACCCCGATTGTTTCTTAGCAAACAACTCTCCTCCAGTTACATCTACTCTTATCTCTGCGATTTTATTATCTATCTCCGAAACACTTCCTAATTTTAAAAAAACAACAATATTAATAACACCATCAAACTGACCATCCAGTTTTTCAACTTTCTTTGCAACAAATGCCTCTAATCTTTCAGACGCATTAAATCCAACTGCTTGAATGCTTAATTCCATATTTCCTCCTTTTTTAAGCCCTTGGATGAGCTTGTTTATAAACTTGTTTCAATCTTTCAAATGAATTATGGGTATAAACCTCGGTTGAAGTTAAACTTGCATGCCCAAGCAACTCTTTGATAATATTTATATCCGCTCCATTATTTAAAAGATGAGTAGCAAAAGAATGCCTTAATGTATGTGGACTTCTTTGAGCTACTGTAGTAACTAAAGATAAATATTTATTTACAATTCTGTATACAAAAGCAGGGTAAAGTTTACATCCTTTATCATTTTTAAAGATGTACACATCTTCTAACGACGAAAGATTCTCAGAACCAGATTCATTAATATAAGAATTGATTTTACAAATCAGTGAAGGCATTAAAGGAATAATCCTCTGCTTATCTCTTTTACCGTGAACTTTTATCGCATTTTTAACAAAATCAACATCAGAAACACGCAAATTAACAAGCTCAGACAAACGCATACCAGAATTATAGAATAACTCACAAATAAGCAATTCTTTTCTACCAACAATATCATCGGTAAAAAACTGCTGCGAAAAATCAAATAATTTTTGGATCTCTGCCTCGGACAAAAACGAAGGAATACGTTTTGCTTTTTTCTGGAAAATAATTTTATCGACAGGATTTACTTGAACATATTCACGCAATTTCGCGAATTTATACATTCGTTTTAAAGAAGAGATTTTCCTGTTTATTGATGCAGGCTTATAATTCCGCTCTCTTAAGTAAACAATCCACCGACGGATCATTTTATCATCAACAGTAGACAAACTAAAAAGAGCGAAGTTTTCGGAAGCGAATTCCGAAAACTTCTTAATATCATTAATATAGGCTCTCAGAGTATATTCTGAGCACCTCCTTTCGTACTTTAAATAAGTAATAAACTTTGATAACAACATAGAACAGATACATATTAATCAATTTCTCTAAAATAAAGAAAAATTAATTAAAACTGTACTACTCCTCGATATTGTGTAACTTCTGAATATAGATAGCCTTAAGTCTTTGCTCTCTATTTACAACAGAAGGCTTATGAAATGCTTGACGCTTTCTTAGCTCTTTAACAACACCTGTTTTCTCAAATTTTCTCTTAAACTTCTTAAGACATCTCTCGATGTTCTCGCCTTCTTTAATTGGGATAATAATCATATCTATTCTGTTAAATTGTGAGGCGCAAAAATATTAATTATATTTTATTATTCAAAATTAATAGAAAATAATAGAGTCACTTTTTTACATAAAAATATTCTGAGAAGCGTTCCAACTCTTTTTTCGATAATATTTTAAAATCATAAAGCTCTTGCAAAGAGTCTATCTGCTCCCTCATAGTGCGATACTTAAAAATTGTTTTTGCATTATATCCAGTAACATACGGATGTGATGCTAATCCTTTAAAATCGATTTCATTAATATCTTTTTTAATTATTATCTGACTGTCGATAAAAAATCTTTTTTCAATTTTTGTATACAAATTACTATCAATTCCATAAACTTCAGTTAACTGCTTAACAGAATAAAACCCGCCAAGTAAATCTCGGTATTTAATAATTCTTTTAGAAAGAACTTCTCCTATTCCATTAATACTTTTCAATTCCTTACTTCCTGATAAGTTAAGTCCAACTAAAATCGATTCTTGATTTAAAAGTGTGTTATTTACTTTAAAAAAGTAAAAACTGTCAGGCAACTCTATAAAAGAAGACATTTTTTTATAAACACACTCATCAACATTATACAGTTTTTTAACGTCGTGTTTACAATTAAACTTTCCCCCAGACTTACGATAATTAATAATGTTAGAAATTATCGTACGTGGAAATCCCATATTAACAAGATCTATTGAGTCAACAGTATTAGGATTAAAAGGCTTTAAAAGCCACTTAATCTCGCTATTCTCTTCTTTATTAAGATATGGAACATAATCCGACATCTGTTGAATAACAATTTCCATAGAATCAGTCTGAGCTATTAATATTGAATCTGGTTTAAAAGCTACCTGTTTAAAAAAAACAAAAGCCCCATACCTAAAGGAAATAAAAACTGCCAATAAAACAATCAACAGAACTATTCCAATTCGCTGAGATCGGTTGTATAATATACGATTACTCATTATTTAAATCTTTTAATCTCTCCATTCTTAATCTTAGCAAAATATCTTTTCAAATCTCGCCTAACTTCAGGAACTAAAATAATTAAACCCATAATATTAGGAAATGCCATTCCAAGAATCATGAAGTCAGAAAAATCGACCACTGCACCTAAACTTGATGATGAACCTACGATTATAAAGAAAAGAAAAATAACATAATAAGTATACTTAATAACATTTGGATTAGCTGTAAACTTTGTAAATATACCACCAAAGAGATAAGAGAAACCTTTCAATCCATAATACGACCATGAAATCATAGTTGAAAAAGCAAAAAGGAAAATAGCTATTAGTAAAATATAAGGAAACCATGAAAATACACTACCAAATGCTCTAGATGTAAGCTCAGCTCCTTCAAGTCCTACAGCTTTATCGGGAGTATAAAAACCGGTGAAAATAATCACTAAAGCTGTCATAGTACAAATAATTATTGTATCTATAAAAGGCTCCAAAAGCGCAACTATACCTTCGCTTATAGGCTCGTCAGTGATAGCTGCAGAATGAGCAATAGAAGCTGACCCTACTCCTGCTTCGTTAGAAAAGGCTGCACGCTGGAATCCTACAATAAGAACACCCAACACACCTCCTTTAAGAGCATCAGGAGCAAAAGCGCCATTCCAAATCAGTTTGATAGCATTTCCAGCATGATCAATATTCATGACAATTATTACAATTGCTATAGCAACATAAAGAAAAGCCATGAATGGGACTATCTTTTCTGTAACTCTAGCAATACCTTTAATACCACCAATAATAACAACCCCAACTAAAATAGCTAAAAGTACACCATAGTATGCTCCGTAATTCTCTAACGACGGGAAAATAGTTGCAAACTGAGAAAATGATTGATTTGCTTGAAACATATTACCTCCACCAAGCGAACCTCCAACAACAAGAATAGCAAAAACAAAAGCTAAAAATTTACCTAGCCATCCTAATCCTTTATTAGCAAGAGCTGTACTTAAATAATACATTGGACCACCAGAAACTTCTCCGCTGACATTAATCTTACGATACTTCACACCAAGTGTACACTCAACAAATTTTGATGACATACCAAGAAAACCAGCTAAGATCATCCATAAAGTAGCACCCGGACCTCCTATTGAAATAGCAATTGCAACACCTGCAATATTCCCAAGACCAACCGTAGCCGACAAAGCTGTTGACAAGGCCTGAAAGTGAGAAACTTCTCCTTTATGATCAGGTTTATCGAAACGACCTCTAACAAGATCAATAGCATGCTTAAAACCGCGGATATTTACAAAACCCATACTTATTGTAAAAAGTAAGGCACCAAAAATTAACCAAAATACAACCAAAGGTATTTTCATTATCTTATTAGTGCCATTCGGATGATAAACATAGTTACCATCTACATCTTTAATCTTTGGATCGTAAAAACTTAAACTAGCAAAAATATCGTGCATAATAACACTCTCAATAGCTTTAACAACAGGGGTAAACCCAGAGTTTATTTTCTCATCAATTGACTCTGGTTCAATCATAAATTCTTGAAAAAGCACACTCCCAGCTGCATCAACAATCTTAACAGAATAATTAACTCCTTCGGTTACTCCTGTAATAAGCGATGCAGAATCGGAGGCAAATGGAGCAGACCAATAATATTTATAAGGAGGAATTCCTCCTTGAACAAAAGTTTTTATTTCTCCATTCTTAATTTTACCAGAAGGATTAAGAAGTTCATATTTTAAAGACAATTGAGACAAAGAATCTTTGGCTTGACTCAAATTTGAAATTTGAGATTTTAAGGAAAGACAAAGAACAATAGCTAAAAATAACAATATACATTTTCTCATACTACAAGGGTTTTTAGGGTATTTAATAACAAACTAATCTAAAACAGACTAATTTAATTCTAAATTGTAATAACAAAAAAGCAATATTGCAAATAAATTAGTTTTAACCAAGAATCATAAGAAGATAAAAGTAAAGGCACTAACATCGAATAATGTATAACCTTTTAATTTTTACTAATATCATTTGTAAAACTTATGCTTTATGAAACAAGCAAAAAAAAAGTATTTTACGTGAGGGGGGTACATATTTAGTACCCTTGTTAGTATTTTAAGTACCCCTATTATAAATTGCACTAAACTATCGAGTGTTTTTATATGTGTAGGGTACATCAAACATTCGATGGCCATGTTCAAACATTCGACAGCTATAGTTTATCATTCGATGACGAGTGTTTTACCACCCCTAACTTATGTTAATCACTAGTTTGTGATAAAAAAATTATGCTTTTCAATAAAAAAAGGTTCGCTATTCAATATAATTCAATCGTCAACCATAAAAATTCACTAATTATCTATAATAAATCATTGGCCATGGTACTTCAAACATTAGCAGTCGAGGTAAAAACATTAGTTGTCGAATGTTTCTACTAGGGAGGGGGCTAATTTATAAAGGCTGTGTAAATTCTCTCGGAGGGCTAAGAAATGGTAAAGCGCGATTAATTGTTAAATAAATAAAACACCAAACCTAAACTATTATAGGGTTAAGATGTATGGTTTATGAATTTATAGATGACATAGCTGAAAGAATAGATATAAAAAAACCGCTCCTTTTTCGAGGAGCGGTTTAAAAAATAATTTAAATATAATTTATGCAATATCAATTTTATCTTCAAGATATACATCCTGAATAGAATTAAGCAATTCTACTCCTTCATTCATCGGACGTTGGAAAGCTTTTCTACCCGAAATAAGTCCCATTCCACCAGCACGCTTATTAACAACAGCAGTCATAATTGCATCAGATAAATCTGAAGCTCCATTAGAAGCACCACCAGAGTTAATTAAACCCTGACGTCCCATATAACAGTTAGCAATTTGATAACGAGTTAAATCGATAGGGTGATCAGTTGTTAAATCTGTATAAACCTTCTTATGTGTCTTCCCAAAGTTAATAGCATTATATCCGCCGTTTAATTCTGGCATTTTTTGCTTGATAATATCGGCCTGAATGGTGACTCCAAGATGATTTGCTTGAGATGTAATATCGGTAGCAACATGATAATCAACACCATCTTTAACAAAAGAGTTATTACGTAGGTAACACCATAAAATAGTCGCCATTCCAAGTTCGTGGGCTCTCTCGAAAGCTTGAGCAACCTCAATTATTTGACGATTTGAATCTTCAGAACCAAAATAAATAGTAGCTCCTACAGCAGTAGCTCCAAGGTTCCAAGCTTCTTCAACTGAACCAAACATAATTTGTTCAAACTTATTAGGGTAAGTAAGAAGCTCATTATGGTTAAGTTTCACAATAAAAGGGATTTTATGTGCGTACTTTCTAGAGCAAGAAGCCAAAACTCCAAAAGTTGAAGCAACCGCATTACAACCGCCTTCAATAGCTAACTTAATAATGTTCTCTGGATCAAAATAAATAGGGTTTGGCGCAAAAGAGGCTCCTGCTGAATGCTCAATACCCTGATCAACAGGCAATATAGACATATAACCAGAACCTGCTAATCTACCATTATCAAAAAGCTCTTGCATACTCTTCATTACCTGAATAGAGCGATTAGATTGTGAAACGATTCTATCGTTAAAATCTACACCAGGTAAATGAATTAAAGACTTATCGATTGTAGAACATTTGTGATTTAACAAATACTCGGCATCTTTACCAAGCAATTCTACTATTTTATTGTACGACATAATTTGAAATATTAAATGTTCAAGATTTTGTTCAACAAATTTAGGAATATTTATCCGAAAACTATAATTGTTTTATCAACTAAAACGGATATCCTATTCCAAAATGAAATGCCCAATCGTCATAACCAAAACTTCGTTCCTTTAGTATCCACTTAGAAGAAGTTTTGGCAGCAGGATCGCGTAATTTAAATCCAAAATCAGTTCTAATAATAAATAAATTAAGATTTAATCTAAGACCTACACCTGACGAAACAGCAATATCGTTATAAAAGTTGTCAAATTTAAAGACTGCACCTGGACGCTCATCAACTTCTTTAATATCCCAAATGTTACCCATATCAACAAAAAAAGCTCCTTCTAACATTTTAAATATTTTATAACGATACTCTAAATTCATTTCTAACTTAATATCGGCGGTTTGGTCTGGATACTTTATCGTCTCATCAAACGAAAACGATCCTGGACCAAGTGTTCTAACTTGCCACCCACGAACTCCTTGCGATCCTCCTCCAAAATACCTCTTCTCGAAAGGTAACGTCTCTGAATTTTGGAAAGGATATCCCACTCCAACAAATAATCGAGTTGCAATTGAATTGTTATCGTCAATAGAAATAATTCGCCTTAAATCGATATCACTCTTAATATACTGCGAATATTGAGTTCCGAAAAGAGTGTACTTACCATCGACTTTCTCACTGTTAAACATACTATTAATACCTGTAAGAATATTACCAGCAATCTCTAAATTAAAGTGAAAAAATGTTGACGATGATCGTTTTTGTAAATCCTGATTGTTATACAAAAAAGAGTAACTAGTTAAAGTAATTGAGTGAGGAATATAACTACTTGCCAAATATGGCTGCTGACTTAAAACAGCTGAAAACTCTTCGGTAGTGTTAAAAATACCAACCTTATAATACTCTATAGGATTAAATGAGTGAGACACATATTTTGATGGTGACCACATATATCCAAATGCTAAATTAGAAACAGAACGAGTATAACTTGGGCGACGCTGATAATAATAAGAACTAGAGATTTTTGTTTTAGGACTATATCGCCTAATAAATTTCATTGTATTTCCAGGCATCAGAAGTCTTGAAGTAATTAATGAGAGTTCACCACCAAGCTCTAGGGCATTGCTAAAACCAACCGAGCCAATATCCTTAACTCCTTCGAAAGCACCACGGAACTTTAAATTTAAAAGATCGGCACCCCTAAAAATATTTCGATGCTTAAAACTAAAACTTCCAGCCATACCAAATTCTCCGTCAGAATTAGTCCCTTCCATCTCGGCTCTAAACGATATTGGTTTTTTTAAAGTAAGGTAAATATTACATACTAAGGCACCATACTTTTCTTTATCGTTTTGCAATACACCCATTGTTTCAGACGCATCTGAGAATTCAATATTTACATATTTAAAAATACCCAATCGTTGAATTGCATTATGACTTTTCTCGACATTCTGCTCAGAATAAAAATCTCCTTTTTCAAAAAAAATGGTCTGCTCTAAGATCTTTTTATTTACAGGTAATTTTTTAGTGTTAATCCAAAAATATGATATATCTGAATAAGAAATCTCTTTAAAATCGTCAAAATAAGTACTGTCGACTAAAGCTTTAGAAGGCTCATAACCAACAAAGAAATTAACACCTCCTATCTTATATTTTCTATGCTTACCTATTACTTGACTACCATCAAGTTGAATATTAATTGGATTAGAAACCAATAATTTAAGATTAACAGACCTGTTTCCAATTGTAGTATCGGCACTAATAGAAATATTATTCTTATTAAATAGATGATATCCATTATTCTGCATCTTGTTCTCCATTAGTTCCATCTGCTCTAATAAAAGATCTTCGTCAAAAATATCACCTTTTGAAAGTAAGAAGCTAGAACTATCAGACAAAATAAAATCCCTAATCTGGGGATCTAAGATCTCATAATCAATTCTATTTAAACGATAAGGAATATTGGGCTTAATGACATAATTAACAACTCCTTTTCTATTTTTAACATAAACAGAATCTGTAACTTCAGCATCAAAATATCCCTTTTTAAATAAAAAAGCTTTTACTTGGCGAGTACTTTTGTCTACAACATTTTGATCTATAACAACAGGTGCTTCTCCAATTTTACGAAGCCATCGGTTAAAGCCATTATCGCTTTTGCCTGACAAATTATATAGAAAAAGATGAAACTTAAAACCTAAAAATCGTTTGTTTGCTTTAGGTCTTACAAAAGACTTTATGCTAGATTTATCGATATCAGTTTTATCAATTACAATACTGTTTCTTCTTAAGAAGACTTGATTATCATCAAGTTTTCTGACAGGAGAACACGAAATCAAAATTAAAAGAAACAGAATGAAGCTGTATTTTATGTATGTATGATAATTTCTCAATTCGTTAAATAAAAATAAATGAACAATAGTCTTTTAATAAAAATAATATCCTATAACTTTGCAGTCTATTACAACTTATAAAATGCCAAGTATAAATCAAATCAAAATAATCAATTCCTTAGCAACTAAAAAGCACAGAAACAAACATAATCTGTATGTTGCCGAAGGTGAAAAACTTGTTAGAGAATTACTCTTATACAAAAGTAGTAATCCGCTATGGATTTTTTGCACAAAAGATTTTCTATTAAACGAATTTAACAAAGAAATACTTTCGAAAGTAGAAATTGTAACCTACGACGAGTTAAAAAAAATAAGTTTTGTACAAACGCCTAACAAAGTTGTGGGTATTTTCTATCAAACAGAAAACAATCTTTCCATCGATAATCTAAAAAACGAATTATCGTTGTGTCTTGACACAGTGCAAGACCCAGGTAATATGGGAACTATTATTAGAATAGCCGACTGGTTTGGTATAAAAAATATTATTTGCTCAAAAGAGACTGCCGATATATATAATCCAAAAGTTGTACAAGCAACAATGGGAGCAATAACAAGGGTAAATGTTTTTTACACTGATCTATTAGATTTTATTCCCAATTACTTAGAGTCGACCAATAATCCAGTGTATGGTACTTTCCTGGATGGGGAAAATATCTATACAAAAAAACTATTAAACAGAGGATTAGTAATTATGGGAAATGAAGGAAATGGAATTAGTTCCGAAATAGAAAAATTAGTCTCTGATAAACTTTTAATTCCATCTTTTTCAACTAACCAAGAAAAAAGCGAGTCGCTAAACGTGGGGATAGCGACCGGCATAATATGTTCTGAATTTAAAAAGAATTCTTCCTTTTAATATATTATTGGACAATAATTAAAACATTTTCTAATTCATTGTTCACATCCATAACTGGCGAATATGTAGACTTTACAGGAGCATTAATATTGTTAGCTATAACAATTTCGTCTCGAGTAACGAGAATTCCCTTTTGCAACTCTTCCCACAAATCGCTATTATTAATTGATCCGTTGGCTGGTTTTACTACACTCGAGTAATGCATTCCTTTAAATGTCTCTTCTTGAGAATTTAATGCTTTAATAAGATTATCATTAATTGAAACTATATCTCCTCTATCGTCGAGCTTTACAACATTTACTGCCTTATTAATACTATCTAAAATACTATTAACCTCAGTCTCTTTTCTATAAGACTCTTCTTGAGTTGCCTGAAGTTCTTCCATATTCTGACGCATCTCTTCTTCTTGGGCAGCAAGTTCTTCCGATTGTATTTTTGACTGCTCTAATAATTGCTGAGTAACATCATTCCTTTTTACATTAGCCATTGTAACAGCAATACTTTCGGCAAGTTTTTCCATAAACTCAATCTCGAAATCTTGAAACTCTCTCAACGATGCTAACTCCATAATTCCAAAAAGATCCTTCTCAACCAATAACGGAATAATAACAATACTTCTCGGAGCAGAATCACCCAATCCGGAAGTAATATTTGCATAATTTTCAGGTATCTCGGTTAAGTAAATAGTCTCTTTTTCAAGAGCACAAGTACCAACCAACCCTTCGCCAATAAAAATCTGTTTTTCTAAAAATTTACGACGAGAATATGCGTATGACGACTCTAAGTTTAATACAATATTATCTTTATCAGAATCGTCATAAATAAACATTCCTCCTTGGTTAGCACCGATATACTCAACCAAATTACTTACAATCTTATAACCAAGCTCTTTCTGCGATAAATTATCACGAAGAATATCACTAAACTTAGCAATTCCTGTATTTATCCAATCGCGACGCTGCTCAATCTCTTTATTTTTCTTCTCTGCTTCTTCTGCCTTTATCAAACTATCACGCATTTTTACTAAAGAATTCCCAAGAACATCGTCTTCACTGAGAGTTGAAAATTCAGATGTGTAATTGTGATTTGATAATTCTTCAGCAAAATTAGCATTGTTAGTAATTCCATCTATTACTTTATTTAAAGAAGCTGAAACCTCTCCAAATTCATTATTATACAAATACTGCGACTTATCAACAATTTTACCTTTAGCAATTTCAACCATTTTAAAATTAAAATCACTTAATGGTTTTAGTAAAGCTAATGAAAGGCGGTACAAAAAAATCATTGAAAAAAGCAACATAATCAATGCTAATGCAATAATAATAAGCTTGTTTTGTTGCAAATCAGCATAAAGAGCTTTACTATCAAATTTAACAACTAGAAAAGCATCATATACAGGAACATACTCAAAATACTCAACGTAATTTGTTCCATCTGAATAATTAAACTTTCCAAATCGATCCTTAAGCCTTTTCGTGTGCTCAATAGAGCCAGACTGAGATGAACCTTCAATAACATCATCAATAAGCACTTCTCCTGATGACGACACTAACGAAGTAGTACCTGTATTAGAAAAAACCTCTATCGATAATGCTGTTTTCAACATATCATGATCTCTGTCAGTAAAACCATTTCCTGTTTCACCTTCAACAACATTAATAAGATTCTTTACTAACTGAAAATGATGGTCAATAACCTCATCTGTACTTTTTTCAATTCTATCTGATTGTAATGAAGAAATCGTAAGTGCAACAATACCAACTATAGATATCTGAATTATTGCAAAAACAATAATCGCACTTACGCTAACCTTTCTGTTTCTAAAAAAGTCAGCCAAATTAAAAGTTAATTTCATTAAAATGTAAATGGTTAATTAATCAATAAATAGCGTCCAAATATAAACCAATTAACCAATAACATTAACAAGATCTTACAAATTATTTACACAAATTTCACCATCCATAGCTGCAGATACTATTCCTCCTGCATAACCAGCACCTTCACCACAGGGATAAAGATTCTTTATAACAATATGTTGATAATTATCTTTATTTCTTGGAATCCGAACAGGAGAAGAGGTACGCGACTCAACACCCAAAATTACAGCCTGATTAGTAATAAATCCTTTCATTTTAGCATCGAAACTCACAAATCCTTTCTGCAACGATTTTAAAATAAATTTTGGCATCCATTCTGCAAAATTGGAACTCTTCACCCCAGGGAAATATGAATTATCAGGAATAGAAGACGATTTCTTCGATTCAACAAAATCTTTAAGACATTGTGCAGGTGCGGTAAACTTTTCGCCTCCATTTTCAAACGCCAACTCCTCAAAATATTGTTGATATTTTAATCCAGCCAACTCTCCATATTCTGAAAATTGTGTAACATCCTCTTTTTTTATCTCAACGGCAATTCCCGAATTAGCGTATGGGCTGCCACGATGCGATGGTGACATTCCGTTAACAACCATTTCATTCTGATTAGTTGAAGCAGGAACAATAAATCCACCAGGACACATACAAAACGAGTAAACACCACGGCCATCAATCTGCGATACTAATGAATACGCAGCAGCTGGCAAATAAGGACCACGGTTCTTAGAATGATATTGAATTGAATCAATAAGCGACTGAGGATGCTCTACCCTCACTCCCATTGCAAAGTTTTTAAATTCTAAGGGAACATTGGCTTCATTAAGGAAATAATAAACATCGCGAGCAGAATGACCTGTCGCTAAAATTACTGCTTTCCCAAAATGCTCTTTATCATTATCAATAACCACACCTTTACATTCGTTATTATCAATTATTAACGATGTTACTTTCGATGAAAAATGAACCTCGCCTCCACTGTTGATAATAGTGTTTCTAATATTAGCAATTATTGTAGGAAGCTTGTCTGTTCCAATATGTGGATGAGCCTCATAAGTAATCTCTTGTGAAGCACCATGTTGAACAAAAATATTAAGTATACGATCTACATCGCCACGTTTTTTAGAACGCGTATATAGTTTCCCATCTGAAAAAGCACCTGCACCACCCTCTCCAAAAGCATAATTAGAATTCTCATCTAGAATATGATTTCTGTTTAGCTGTGCTAAATCGCGTTTACGATCAGATACATTTTTACCACGTTCAAATAATATTGGCTTATATCCAAGCTCTATAAGACGTAAAGCAGCAAACAACCCAGCAGGGCCTGCACCAACAACTATTACAGCAGGCTTGTCGGATACATTCTGATATTCAATAAATGTACTCTCTAACAAAGGCGGCTCTTCGTTTACAAAAACTCGAACAGCCATATTTATTTTCGCCTGTCGCTTACGAGCATCGATACTCTTACGAAGTATACGAATACTCTTTACATCAGATGGTTTAACACTAAGTTTACTACATATAATCCCCTTATAAAGCTCTTCGGTAGCAGCCTCTCTAGGTGTAAGAACTAAATTTAAGTCCTTTTGCATATTTTATATTTTTAAAGGAGAAATAATCTATTCGAAATGGAAAGACAATTTAAAACCGTATGTCGACATTCG
>Ga0193962_1000926_pt1 | contig 13649 bp, 12 predicted proteins | sample FB_5_MG_FD_140335 | JGI IMG/M metagenome (GOLD analysis project Ga0193962, IMG submission 140335) | Microbial mat bacterial communities from the Broadkill River, Lewes, Delaware, United States - FB_5_MG | ecosystem: Environmental > Aquatic > Freshwater > River > Microbial mats | place: USA...
AAGATAGAGTTAGCTATTGAACTAGGTTGTGATGGTCTTCATATAGGTAAAAGTGATCATGAACGCTTTAGTGAGATCAGAGAGAGTTTTAAAGGTGTGATCGGAGTTTCATGTTATGGAGATATTCACCTAGCTAAAGAGTTTGAAAGTAAGGGAGCTGATTATGTAGCGTTTGGTTCATTTTTTACTTCACCTACAAAGCCAAACTCAAACATAGTCCCACTTGAGACTCTAAGAAAAGCCAAAGAGGCTCTAAATATTCCAGTATGTGCAATAGGTGGAATCAACACAACAAATATAGATAGTGTTATGGAGCAAAATCCAGATATGGTTAGTTTGATAAACGACATATGGAGCAGTGAGGACATACTCATAAGATCAAGACATTACGCAGAAAAATTTTAAGGAGAAAAAATGAGTACAATAAAATTAGCACTAGAATGGTTTATGAACCCAGATCACTTACCTATGATCGCAGGTGTTGCAAGCGGGGCGTATGAAGAAAAAGGCTTAAAGATAGAGATCATAGCTCCAGATGAGCATTATGATGGGTTTGAACAGATCAAAACTGGTGAGATAGATCTGCATTGTAACGAGCCACTTCATCTGTTTGAACACTATTTTGATGGGCTAAAATCGATGGGTTGTTTTTTCGAAACACGCGGTGGTGTTATGATCAAAAAAGAGAGAGTTGAAAAACTAAAAAACAACCAACATATAAAGATCACAACTCCAGCAGCAAACGATGTTACAAATAAGATAGGGTTTGAGATCTTAAAAAGATACGCTCAAAAAGAGGGCTTTGAGCTTGAACGTGAAAATGTAGAGTTTGTAGAGACTGACTTTTGGCACCTAAACAACATGAAAAAAGATGAGAGTTTTGATGGTGCATGGCTTTGTTTTTATAACTTTGAGGGGATCGAAGCTGAGTTTGAAGGATTTGAAAACATTTTTATCGATCAGCATATCTCACCATATCCAAATTTTTCAGCTTTAGAGTTTATGACAACAGACAAGGTTATAGAACAAAAAGGTGAAGCTTTATGTAAGTTTGTTGAGGTTACAAACGAGATGGCTAAGTTTTGTCAACAAAATGTAGAGGAAGCCAAAGAGATCTTTTACAGCTACACATCTGAGCAAAAATCTGAACTGATGGATAAGATCATAGAAGATACGATCCCAAGATTTAACACAGATATAAAAGCAGACAAAAACAAATGGTCAGAGCTTAACAAGTTTTTAGTAGAGTTAGAACTTGTAAAACTAACAGATGAGCAATACGACTCAATTTGGAAATAACTAAATATATCTCTTAGGCTTTAAAAATAGTTTTATTGTCCCAAATAGACTTTTTAAGTATAATGTCATAAATTGATATAGTGTTTGAGGGATTTAGCTAGTGAAAAATGTAATACTGATAGGTTTTATGGGTGTTGGAAAAGGTAGTGTTGCACGTGAGGTTGTAAAACACTCTGAGTACATTGCTATAGATACAGATGATATAATTGAGTCTATGGAAAACAGAAAAATAAAAAAAATATTTCAAGAAGATGGTGAAGAATACTTTAGAAGTATAGAAAATAAAATAGCTCATTGGTTAAAAAACAGCATTCAAAATACTCTAATCTCAACAGGTGGTGGGTTTTATAAGCAAAAAGGACTTAAGGATATAGGTCTTGTAGTTTTACTTGACAGTCCTTTTGATGATATTATTAAAAGAATAAAAAAACATCCAAATGCTGTTAGAAAGCTTAAAAAAAGACCACTCTTAAATGACCTGAAACTAGCAAATAAACTTTATGATGAGCGTCGACCTGAGTACTTGGAAGTAGCAGATATAGTTATAGATGTTACAAATAAAAGTGCTTATGATTGTGCTAAGGAACTTTTAAAAAAGGTAAAAAAACATGTTTAAAATTTTAACTATACTATTTTTCAGTGCATTAAGTATATTGGCTGCTGATGTAAACTGGACAAAAGATTATCATAGTGCATTGAAACAAGCAAAAGAGCAAAATAAGCCAGTACTTTTCATAAGTTCTCGTCATTCATGCAAATATTGTGTAATGTTAGATGAGACCACTTTAAAAGATCAAAGAGTTGTAAAGGGTTTAAACAGAGACTTTATATCAGTAACTTCATATTCTGATGAGAGGGACTATATGCCACGTGAGTTATGGAGACCTGGTACACCAGCTATTTGGTTTTTAATGCCATCTGGTGAGCCAATGTTTGAGCCGATCATGGGTGCAGTAGATGCAGATAATTTTTTAAGAGCACTAGCTATAGTAAAAGAGGAATTTAAAAAGACACAGGAGAGTAAAGATGATTTTTACAAGCTCAACAAGTAGCAATTTTGATTTAGAATTTGAGGAACTTCTAGGACGTGGGAAAATGGATATAGCCAATGTTAGTGAAGTTGTTGGCGGTATAATAGATGAGATAAAAAAAGAGAAAAATAAAGCTTTATTTGGTCATATTGCTAAGTTTGATGGTTGGGAACCAAAGGAAGATGATGACTTAAAAGTTACATCTGAATCTATGCTACACGCATATAATAATATAGATGGGCAGTTAAGAGATGCACTTCATTTAGCATATGACAGGATTAAAGTTTACCACGAAAAGCAAAAACCAAAATCTTGGTTTGATGATGAACCAAATGGGACTATACTTGGTCAAAGAGTAACACCAGTTGATAGTGCAGGTCTTTATATCCCTGGCGGAAAAGCAGCTTACCCATCTTCTCTTTTAATGAATGTAATTCCAGCACAAGTTGCAGGTGTTGAAGAGATCATAGTATGTACTCCAACGCCTGATAATGAACCAAATGAACTTTTACTAGCAGCATGTCATCTTTGTGGTGTTACAGAAGTTTATAAAGTTGGAGGAGCTTCTGCAATTGCAGCTATGGCTTATGGAACTGAAAGCATCCCAAAAGTTGACGTGATCACAGGTCCTGGAAATATTTTTGTAGCAACTGCTAAAAAAATGGTTTTTGGTGATGTGAACATAGATATGATCGCAGGACCAAGTGAGATCGGTATTTTGGCTGATGAGACAGCAAATCCTAACCATATGGCAGTCGATATGTTAAGTCAAGCTGAACATGATGAGATGGCAAGCTCGATCCTTATCACTCCGTCTCAAACTTTGGCAAACACTGTAAAGATCAAAATAGAAGACTGGCTAAAAAAATTACCTCGTGAAGAGATAGCTAGAAAATCTATTGAGATGCGTGGAGCAATTATTGTTACTAAGGATATGGATGAGGCAATTGAGTTGATGAATCAAATAGCCCCTGAACACTTGGAGATAGCTACAAATGATGCGTTTGAACTTTTATCTTCAATCAAACATGCAGGAGCAATATTTTTAGGTCACAACACACCTGAAGCTATAGGTGATTATGTAGCAGGACCTAACCACACACTTCCAACAGGTGGTACAGCTAAGTTTTATTCACCGCTTGGAGTTGAAAACTTTATGAAAAAAACTTCTATAATCTCTTTTAGTAAAAAAGGAATTAACGAGATTGGCGAAGAGTGTGCACTAATAGCTAATACAGAAGGTTTAACTGCACATGAACAATCTGTAAGAGTTAGAATGGATAAGTAGTTTTATAAACTTAAACTTTTTATAAGAAAAAATAATAAAAAATAGTGTAAAATATAGCTGAATTCACATTAAAGGATAAAAAATGTTACATCCAGCTATAGCGCACTTTGCTGTGTCTCTTCCAATAATATCTTTAATTTTAGGTTTGGCATACCTCTACAAGCCAAGCGAATTAATGTCTAAAGTATCAAGTAGGTTTTTTGTATTTGCCGCACTATTTATGATTGCTGCTTTTTTTAGTGGTAAATCTGATGGTAGTGAAGTATATGCTCTTTTACCAGGAGAAGCTAGACTTCTTTTAATGGATCATAAAGAACTTGGTTTATATTTAGCAATAGGTATGGCAATAACAGCAATAATTAAATTTTTTGGTTGCCAAAAGAAAAATAAAAAGATCGAAATCGCTTCCATAGTATTGGTAGCTTTAGTAACTACGGCTACTTTATATCAAGGAAAAATGGGTGGAGAACTTGTTTATGAACACGGTGCACATGTTGCTAAGCACTCTGATGGTATGGATTGTTTAGATGACCCTGAAGAATTTTTAGATGAAGATTAATTTTAAAAAGTAAAGGGAATTATTCCTTTTACTTTTAAGTAAACTTCCCCAATTTAAAAAAATATTAAATATTTCCAAAACTACACAATCAAGATTTTATCAAAAAAATATCACTAATTTATATCTTATTTAAGTTTTACTTAGATAGTATTTTTGGTAGTTAAAGGCGCTATTTTAGTGTTATAAGATAGGCTTTTTAAAAAAATTACTAGTAGTTATAAATCTTAAAATTTACCATTAAGGTTAAAGGAGAATATATGCAATTAGGCTTCCTAGTTGATTTACATCTTTGTATGGGATGTAAAGGCTGTGAGATCGCATGTAAAGTGGAAAATGAAGTTCCACTTAGTACATGGAGACTTCGTGTAAAATATGTAGATGTGGGAACTTTCCCAGAAACAAAGAGAACTTTTACACCTCTTAGATGTAACCACTGTGAAAATGCTCCGTGTGAGAGAATCTGTCCAGTATCTGCATTACATTATCTTGAGAATGGAATTGTGAACATCGATAAAGAGCGTTGTATTGGTTGTGCTGGTTGTGTTATGGCTTGTCCATATGGAGCTATATATATAGACCCACAAACACAAACTGCAGATAAATGTACATATTGTGCACACCGTGTAGCTTCATCTATGATGCCGGCATGTGTTGTAGCGTGTCCAGTTCAAGCAAATATCTTTGGTGATCTAGATGATCCAACATCTAATATCTCTAAATATATAAGCAAAAACCAAAGTAATGTACAGGTTAGAAAACCTGAAAAAGGTACTAATCCACACCATTTTTATACAAGCGGTGGAAATGTTAGTTTACATCCTTTAGCATCTCATAGAGTTGATGGACACTCTTTATTTAACAAGATTACAACATTACCAGTAGGAGGGCACCACTAATGGCAGCACATGAAATTTTAGCAGCGACAAATGCTGTAGTTACTTTAGATGTAGCTATCCCTGGTACAGTTTGGCCTTGGCTTGTTACGGTTAATATGTGGGCAAAATCTATTGGTACAGGTGTGATCTTCATGCTTTTTTTACTACTTAGAAAACACCCTGATTCAGCAAAAGATTTAAGATTTTCAACTACATTAGTATCGATTATCTTTATCCATATCTTTTTATTATTTACTTTAGCAGATTTACACCAACCATTTAGAATGTGGCATATATTCTTCTATCCGCATGTAACATCAGCGATCACTATCGGTGCATGGATGGCTACTATTTTTGTAGGTTTACTATTTTTACTTGCGTATTTTTCTTTTATCAAAAAAGATAATGCAAAATTTGACAAGTGGTTAACACCTGTAGTTATTTTAGCTATACCAGTTACAATGTATACAGCAGCTCTTATGAGTCAATGTACTGCACGTGAACTTTGGCAAATGCCAACTGAAACTGCTCAAATGATTTTAGCTGCATTACTTGCAGGTTCTGCTACTATGATACTACTAGGCGGAAGCAAACTTGATGTAAAAGCACAAAGAACAATGGGTGCGGTTTTAGGACTAAGTGCATTCATGTCATTTACAATGTATATGGCAGAGTATATCTTCGGACCAATGAAAGCTGAAGAAGTTGCTGCTGTACTAGAATATATCAAAGGTGACGGTCCATACACTGTAATGTTCTGGTTAGGTCAGTGGATTGCATATCTAATCCCAATGGGTCTTATATTATTAGCTAGAACTAACAATAGTGCTAGTATTTTAAAACTTGCTGCAATTTTAGCATTAGCAGGTCTGTGGGTAGTTAAACATGTTTGGCTAATGATTCCACAATTATTACCAATGAGTTAAGGAGAATATATTAATGTATTTACAAAGTAGAAGAACATTTTTAAAAGGCGCTGCATTTACTGTTGCAGGCGCTGCTATTGCAAAGGGTGTATTTACAACTGATGCAGTTGCTGAGTCGGTGAAAGACTCTAAGTTTACAAATACTCCAGATTCATTATCTTTTTATCCTTCTATGGATGAGTGGGAAAATTTTTCTGAGTTAAGTGGAGAAGATTGGAAACGTGGTGGTATTGATCGTCACGGTGTTAAGAGTGAAGATAATCCAGATGGTATAGAAGCACATGATTATATGATCGTACCAACTGCATGTTCAAACTGTGAGGCTTCTTGTGGCTTAACAGCTTGGATTGATAAAAAGACTTTCACAGTTAAAAAATATATGGGTAACCCTCTTCATGCAGCTAGTCGTGGTCGTAACTGTGCAAAAGGTTATGCAACACAATCTCAAATGTATGATCCGGATCGTATAGCGTTCCCACTTAAGCGTGCTCCAGGTTCAGCTCGTGGTGAAGGTAAATGGGTTCGTACAACTTGGGATGAGGCTATGACTACTATCGGTAAGAAGATGGGAGATACACTTGCTAAAGGTGATGAGCTTTCTAAAAAAACTGTAATGTTCCACGTTGGTCGTCCAAATGAGAATGGGTTTACTGGTAAAGTTTGGCATACACTTGGTTGTGATGCATTTAACTCACACACGAACATTTGTTCATCTGGTGGTCGTACTCCAACTATTCAATGGGCTAATGATGATAGATCATCTCCGGATTGGGCTAATGCTAAGCTTATATTCCTTAACTCGTCTCACGCTGCAGATGCTGGTCACTACTTCCAACAATCTGCTTCGTTTATTGCAGATGCAAGAGCTAAGGGTGCAAAACTTGTAGTTATGGATCCTCGTATGTCAAATTCAGCTGGTATGGCTGATATGTGGATAGCTGCTTGGCCTGGTACTGAGCCTTTAATCTATTTATATTTAGCTCAAAGAATTTTAAATGAGAAAAAAGTAGATAAAGAATTTGTTAAGAAATGGCTAAACTGGGAAGTTATGATGGATAACAAAGACTACCTTAAATTCATGGTAGAAAAAGGTTATATTAAAAAAGCTCCTAAGAAAAATACTTTTGATGCATTCTTAGATACTATTACTGAGATGTACCAACCATATACACTAGAACACGTATCTAAAGAGACACATGTTCCTGCATATAAGCTTGAAGAGTTATATGATATGTTTATTTGGGCAGGTAGTTCAATCTCTACTTATTTCTGGCGTGCAACAGCAGCTGGTAACCGTGGTGGTTGGATGAGTGGTCGTACAGGTTTCTTACCACTAGCTCTTCGTGGTGCTATTGGACCTGAGGGTGGTACATTCTTCCACCACTTCCATGTTATATCTGTAGCTGGTAAAGGTGGTTCTTCAACTGTTGGTCAAGGTAAACGTGGTTCAAATATCCCTAAAGTTGATGTTTATAATGAATTAACTTGGCCACCTGAATGGCCACTTTCAACTTATGAGTTGTCTTATCTTTTACCACACTTACTAGCTGATACTAAGTGGCAGAAAAAATGGCAAGAAAAAGGTCTAAACGTACCTGAAAAACTTTCAGTTTGGATCCCTCGTATGTATAATCCTGTTTGGATTAATCCAGATGGTTTCAGATGGATAGATACGATCAAAGATGAAAAGAAAATGGAACTAACATTTAACCTTTCACCAGTATGGTCTGAAACTAACTGGTACGTTGATTATGTACTTCCTGTTGGTCTGGCTGGTGAGCGTCACGATCAACACTCAGAAGCTACAATGCCTGCTCGTTGGACATCTTTCCGTCAACCTGTAATGCGTGTAGCATTAGAAAAGTCTGGATGGAAACCTAACAATCCTAACCGTGCTACTCTTGAAGCTCACATCAAAGCTGGTCTTGGTGAAGTTTGGGAAGAGAATGAGTTCTGGTTTGATATGTGTGTTAATTACATCGATCCAACTGGAAAACTTGGTATCAAGAAGATGTGGGAATCTAAAAAGAACCCTGGGAAACCAGTTACTATTGCTGAGTGGTATGATGCTGCATTTGGTGATAACTTACCAAATCTTAAGGCGACAGCTACATCTGATTCTAGATATAAAAATGCTGAGTTCCCTGTATATGAATACATGAGAGATCATGGAGCATGGATGGAAGAGAACCATATCTACTCTGCACAAGAAAAAGAGATAAAAGATGATGGTAAACATTATATATCTCACGGTCATAAGTATGATAAAAAGCATGTAAGCATAGATAAGCGTACAGGTGTTATGACTGCAAAAAGCCATGGTAAGAAAAAATCTATTGGTATTGAAATAGATGGTAAGAAAATGGAAGGTTTCGCAACACTTGACAAGAAACTTGACTTCTTCTGTGAGTGGTTAGCTGATGATTGGAAATGGCCAGAGTATGCAGTTCCTTTCTACCCTAGAACTCCAAAAGAGAAAAAAGAGATGAAACACATTGTATCTCATGTTGATCACTCTTATATGACAGAGAAAAATTCGTATGCGTTAAATACAGTATTTAGATTACCGTATAATATTCATACTCGTTCTGCAAACTCTAAGCACTTAATGGAAATTTCTCAAAACCATGATCCAATTTGGATTTCAACTGGTGATGCGAAGCGTCAAGGTTTTAAACGTGGTGATGCTATCCGTGTTAGAATTGTGGATTCTGTTACAGGACTTGAGTCTGGTTATTTCGTAGCTATGGCTGTTCCTACTGAAGGCGTTCTTCCTGGTACTCTTGCTTGTTCACACCACGGTGGTAGATGGAAACTTGTTAACTCAGTAACTATTCCAAATGGTGTAACTGATGGTAAAGTTGATTCACAACCTGTTAAGCGTGATATGAATGATCCTGAATTTATCAAACATACTCCAAAAAATGCTGGTAAAGATGGTGCTCAGATCAAGATCGAAGATTATGATGGAACAAGTGGTCTTAACAGCTTTGGTGTTCCAACTGCTGAATTATCTATGGATGGTAAAGAGGGTAAACTAAAATATACTCAAGGTATTACACCTTTTGCATCTCAAAGATTTGCTGATTATAACCGTGATAGCGAAAATATCTGGTGGGATGGTTTAAGTGGTTCATGGCAAAATGCTGTTGCAGCTGCTCACCCGGATCCAATTTCTGGTATGCACTGTTGGCACCAAAAAGTTATTTTAGAACCTGCTCAAAGTGGTGATAAAATAGGTGATATCTATGTTAACTATGAAAATAACTTCAAAATTTATGAGGGTTGGAGAGATGATTTAACTCGTCCACTAGATGAGAACGATAAACTTCGTCGTCCACAACACATAAAACGTCCATGGGTACCTTTATCTGATAAAGCGTACGCGGTAAAAATCAAAGGGTAATCCCTTTGGTTTTTTAACCTTTTCTTTTACTTTTTAAAACCTCTATTTACATATACATTTATTTTATTTTTTTCTGATAATATTTCTAAAAAATTTAGGAAATATATAATGTACGAAAAGACTAAAACACTAGTTGACAGCACAAAATTTCAAAACTTTATCATTGCTCTTATAATTATAAATGGTATAACAATGGGGCTTGAAACTTCTAAGGATATAGTTTCTAGTATTGGGGGATTTCTAGGTTTATTTGACATGTTTGTAATAACTGTCTTTACTATAGAGATCATTTTACGTATATATGTTCATAGAATCTCTTTTTTTAAAGATCCTTGGAGTATATTTGACTTTACTATAGTTGCTATATCTTTAGTTCCTGCAAGCTCAGGATTTGAGATATTTAGGATACTTAGAGTTTTAAGGCTATTTAGACTTATTACAGTAGTGCCACAGATGCGTAAAATTGTCACTGCACTAATTAGTGTAATCCCTGGTATGATCTCAATAGCAGCGCTTATGAGCTTGTTTTTTTATATATTTGCGATTATGGCTACACAACTTTACGGTGAACATTTTCCAGAGTGGTTTGGTACACTTGGAGCTTCATTTTATACACTTTTTCAGATTATGACATTAGAGTCTTGGTCTATGGGAATTGTACGTCCAGTTATGGAAGTATATCCTCTTGCATGGACATTTTTTGTTCCATTTATATTTATAGTTACATTTGTTATGATCAATCTTATAGTAGCTATCGTTGTGGATGCAATGGCTGAGATCAATAAAGGTGAGAGTGAACACTTAATAGATGAAGTTCACATAAGTGAAACACATACAAATGAAAACATAGTAGCCTTAAGAGCTGAAATAAAAGAGTTAAAAGATATTATAAGGTCTAAAGACTAGCGTACCACATCCTAAGCTTTAATCCAATTGTACTTGTATATCCAACCTCGCTAAAAACTAGGTTTTGATCTTTGTCATAGATCAAAGTTGTTGGATATGCAGCTACCTTAAACTCAGAAGCATAAAATCCATTTTGATCGTTAATAACTTTAAAGTCTAGTTCATTCTCTTTCATATAATTAGCTATATCGTTATTAGAACCTGACTTTACAGCAAATGTAAGTACTTGATAGTCTTTTGATATGGACTGAATATTTGAAGCTTCTACATCACATGTAGGGCACCATGTAGCCCATATATGTATTAGAATAGGTTTTGATTTATCGTAATTGTAGTTGATATCAAGTGAATCTTTATTTAGATCACTTGATTTATATAAACTTATTAGATTTGCAAGCACTATCATCACTACAATAAATAGCAGTAACTCTTTCGTATAGTGTTTTATTTTATCTTTCATAAGTTAGATCATTATTCCTTTGATCGTAAAAAATAGCATTGCAGCTAAAACAGCTGCTGCTGGAACTGTGATAAGCCATGCAGCAATTATCTTTTTAACAGCATCTCTTTTAACATACTGAGTTTTTTCAGTTCTTTTTATAGCTTTTTTTGTTGACTTTATAAGCATTTTTTCATCATCGATCATTTTATATAAAATAGTGATTCTCTCAAAATCTTCAGAAGATTTATTTTCTTTATCTTTTAAAGACTTTAATTCAGATTTATATGCTTTTAGAGTTTGAGTTTCTTCCTCTAAGTGCTCTAGTTCCTCTTCAATAACAACTTTTTCATCTTTATTCAGGTCAAGCCATTCTCTTAAAAACCCAACACCAAATACTCCACCTATTGCAATATGAGTTGAACTAACAGGAAGTCCTAATTGTGAAGCTATAATAACTGTAATAGCCGCTGCCATAGCAATTGAGAATGCTCTGATTTGGTCTAATTCTGTTATTTCACTTCCAACAGTTTTAATAAGTTTTGGACCATATAGAGCAAGTCCAATAGCAATACCAAGAGCACCAACAGCCATTACCCAAAATGGTATAGATGCTTTAGAAGAGATTCCACCATTAACAACTGCATCATTTATAGCAGCTAGTGGTCCTATAGCATTAGCGACATCGTTTGCACCATGAGCAAAACTAAGTAGTGCAGCTGCAAAAACAAGAGGGATTGTAAATAGAGTATTTACACTTGCTTTATTGTTTTCCATTACAGTATTATTTTTTGATAATTTATTTTTTACAAATATATATACAGTTATTGCAAATACAGCGCCAATTATAAGAGCAGTTAAAAAACTTGGTTTTTTTGTCATCTCTATAGATATAAGTGGAAGCATATTTAACAACTCAACAACATTTGGCCAAATCTTTTTTAGACCCTTTAGTGTTAAGTATGTTACAAAAGCCCAAGCCATTATTGCTACAAATATAGGTACATATGTTTTTGCAGCTTTAACTTTGTCTTCTTTAAATACAATTGATTTTTTAATAGCATATAAAAAAGCAGCAGCTATTATACCACCTAGAACTGGTGAGATAATCCAAGATGCTGCTATCTTACCCATAGTACTCCAAGATACTATGCTAAAGCCAGCTGCTGCAATACCTGCACCCATAACACCACCCACTATCGAGTGAGTAGTTGATACTGGTGCGCGCATAGCTGTAGCAAAATTAAGCCAAAGTGCAGCAGCTAAAAGTGCTGCCATCATTGCCCATATAAAAGGATCAGCATTCCCACCAAAGGCAGAAATATCAATAATACCTTTTTTAATCGTTTTAACAACTTCACCACCAGCTATAATAGCACCAGCTGCTTCAAATACTGCTGCAATAATTATAGCCATTGTAAGGGTCATGGCTTTAGAGCCAACAGCAGGTCCAACGTTATTTGCTACATCATTAGCACCTATGTTCATAGCCATATAAGCACCTATAAGTGCAGCAACTGCTAAAAATAGGTTGTTAGATACTCCACCGCTATTTAAAAAACTAAAAGTAAGTACTGCTATCATAAAAAATAGCGCAAAACCTAGTCTTGATAGATCAGTTCCACTTTTCTTGAGAGCTTTTTTCTCAAGTTTTTTCATTGTCTCCATTTCCATTAGCATGACCCTTAAAAAAATTTCGTGATTATATCTTTATGTAGATTACAAAATGGTTACAAAGCTAGTATTAAGTTTATTTTTTAATATACGCTTTTATAATCTCTTGACGTTTTAGTGGTCTATCACCACCGCGTCTTCCTGATGTCTCAACATTATTTAGTTTTTTAAGTGTACCAATAGAATTTGGTAGTGCCTGACCAAATATTGTATGTCTTCCATTTAACCATGGAGTAAGTGCTGTTGTTATGAAAAACTGGCTTCCATTTGTATGTGGACCAGCGTTTGCCATAGCTAAAATACCAACTTTGTCAAATGTTTTGCCTTTGTATTCATCTTTAAAACTTTTACCCCAAATACTTTCTCCTCCACGACCACTCTCAGTAGGATCTCCACCTTGAATCATAAAGTTTTTAATAATTCTGTGAAATGCTATACCATTATAGTAACCATTTTTTATATGTGTTGTGAAGTTCTCAACTGCAAGTGGAGCAACATCTGGAAATAACTCAAGTTCAATTGTTCCCTGTGTTGTTTCTAGTACTATTACTGGGTTTTTTGCAAATAGGTTTACTGATAGTAAAATCAGTAAAGTAGCAATTATTTTTTTCATAGATCAATCCTTTTTGAATATTTTTTTAAGTGTTGTTATTGAATCACATTCATCTTCATAAATGAGAAAAACTTTTTCATAAGCTAGGTTTATAGCATAAGATAATTCAGCTTGAGATGCTTCACATATATCTAATAGTATAACTATATCACTTCGTTGGGCATTTATATTTTTGTAATCACTTAGTACTACAGAACTCTCTTCTTGGTCAATAAGATTTTTTGAACTATCAAGAAGTATAGCTTCACTAGTAAGGTAAGTTAATAGATCCTCATTTAACTTTTTACTAGTATCTATACTAGATACACACAATATAGTTTTATCTGTTTCTTGGCTATAAGTGCTTATTTTTTGCATAGCTGATGAGTATGGATTGCATTGTACAAATTCTATGTTCGTATCAGTATGAAAACTTTTTGTAAGTTTATAAAAATGCTCATATCTGTTTTTTGGATTTACAAGGGTTAGTTTAGATTTTGAAGATTTAGAGATTATTTTGTCAAGTAAATTATCTTCTATTAACGATGCATCATCACATAGAATATACTTGGTCACTTTATGGTCTAAAAACTCATTAGGTGTATAAACATGTATACTTGTAACATCAATATTAACTATAGAGTATTCAATCAA
>Ga0193962_1000927_pt1 | contig 13649 bp, 11 predicted proteins | sample FB_5_MG_FD_140335 | JGI IMG/M metagenome (GOLD analysis project Ga0193962, IMG submission 140335) | Microbial mat bacterial communities from the Broadkill River, Lewes, Delaware, United States - FB_5_MG | ecosystem: Environmental > Aquatic > Freshwater > River > Microbial mats | place: USA...
ACAAAGTGCAATATCTAATTTTGCCCATCCTTTATCAGTTAAAAACAATCTTAACGGAATAATGGTTAAACCAACATTTTGAACTTCTTTATGTAGCTTTTTAAGCTCACCTTTGTTTAGTAATAATTTGCGCTCACTTTTAGGTGAATGATTATAAGAGTGACCGTATAAATATTCTTCAATAAACATATTTATAACAAAAAGTTCACCTTGTTCGTTAAATTCACAAAAACTCTCAGTAATACGAGCTTTACTTTCACGAATAGATTTAATTTCAGTTCCTGTTAATTGAATCCCTGCTGTGTATTTATCAAGTATCTCGTATTCAAAACGAGCTTTTTTATTCTGTATGTTAATTTTCTTTTGCATAAAGTGCAAATGTACTATAATTTAAAAATAAAATAACTAAAATTAATTACTCAAAAGGTGTCCAAAACTAATAATTACTAAATAGGTATATAAAGTAATTGAGATGTTATAACAGAATGTGAAACAGTAATAATATATAAGTTTGAATTATTTGAATCATCTATATCAGAATACTTTTCTTTTCCCATTATTTTGTTTACAAATGATGGTGTGGTATTGCTATGTCCCACAACTAGAACTGTTTTACCTTTTGTTTTTTGTTTAAAATCTTCATTGTATAAATCTCTTGGATTATAGAACTCGATTTCTAAATTTTTATTTTTTAAAGTAGGAGAAGCCGTTTGAATTGATCTATTGTAATTTGTTGAATAAATAAAGTCAAAATTTACATTTTTAAACACTTTTTTCCAATTTTCAGCACGTAATTGACCTTTTTCACTTAATAATGGGTTTTTATCTGTTTTATCAATTCTAACCTTTTCAGCATGACGAATAAAATAATAAGTGGTGACTTCATTTTCCTGTGCCGAAAGGTTTAACGTTGTTAAAATTATAGCCAGGACAAATAGTATTCTTTTCATAAAACCTTAAATTATTTCTTCGCTAAAATAATAATTAAATTTCTACTTAGAATAGAGGCAAATAAAAAAACTGAGTTCTAATTAGAACTCAGTTTAATATTTTATTTATTTCTAAAAACAATTTTATCATCAAACGAATCTAACAAAATTGCACTATCTGCTTTTATTTTACCAGCTAAAAGTTCCTTAGATAAAAGGTTAAGTATTTCTTTTTGAATAACTCTTTTAACAGGTCTTGCACCAAATTGAGGGTCAAATCCTTTTGTTGAAAGTGTTTCAATAACCTCTGGTGTAAAATCAATATTGATATTTTTTTCTTTCAATAGTTTAATTAATCCTGCCAATTGAAGATTAACAATTTTGTGTATTTCTTCTTTGTTTAATGGAGTAAACATAAGAATCTCATCAATTCTATTTAAAAACTCAGGTCTTATGGTTTGTCTTAATAACCCAATAACTTCTGTTTTTGTAGCTTCAGTTATGGCATCTCGTTTAGACATGTCCATTTTTTCAAATTTCTCTTGAATTATATGGGCTCCCATGTTTGAAGTCATAATAATTATTGTATTTCTGAAATCCGCAACACGCCCTTTATTATCGGTTAAACGTCCTTCATCAAGTACTTGTAAAAGAATATTAAAAGTATCGGGATGTGCTTTTTCAATTTCATCTAATAAAATAACCGAATATGGTTTTCTTCGAACCGCTTCAGTTAATTGTCCACCTTCATCATAACCTACATAACCAGGAGGAGCTCCAATAAGTCTACTTACAGAATGACGTTCCTGATATTCACTCATATCAATTCTAGTCATTGAATTTTCATCATCAAATAGGTATTCAGCTAAGGCTTTTGCAAGTTCAGTTTTACCAACTCCTGTAGTTCCTAAAAACAAGAAGGTTCCAATAGGTTTTTTTTGGTCTTGCAATCCGGCTCTTGAACGTCTTACGGCATCCGAAACGGCTACAATAGCTTCTTCCTGTCCAACAACACGCTTGTGTAATTCATTTTCTAAAGAAAGTAATTTCACACGTTCACTTTGAAGCATTTTTGTTACTGGAATTCCAGTCCATTTAGCAACAACTTCAGCAATATCATCTCTCGTAACTTCTTCTTTAATTAGTGCAGAATCTTGGTTTTTAGCTAATTCTTTTTGAAGTAGTTCTAATTTTTCTTGCTCATCTTTAATTTTTCCATATCTAATTTCGGCAACTTTACCATAATCTCCTTCACGTTCAGCGCGTTCAGCTTCCAATTTATAGTTCTCAATTGCTTCTTTGCTTGCCTGTGTGTTTTCAACTAATTCTTTTTCACTTACCCATTTTGCGTTGATATCATTTCTTTCTTCTTTTAAATTAGCGACTTCCTTTTTTAAGGATGACAATTTTTTTTCATCTTTTTCGCGTTTAATTGCTTCAATTTCAATTTCAAGTTGCATAATTTTTCTATCCAAAACATCTAATTCTTCTGGTTTTGAATTAATTTCCATTCTTAATTTAGCAGCGGCTTCATCCATTAAATCAATAGCTTTATCCGGTAGAAATCTATTAGATATATAGCGTTGAGAAAGTTCTACAGCCGCAATAATTGCAGCGTCTTTTATTTGAACTTTATGATGATTTTCATATTTTTCTTTAATTCCTCTTAAAATAGAGATGGCACTTTCGGTATCAGGCTCATCAACCATTACACGTTGAAATCTACGCTCTAAGGCCTTGTCTTTTTCGAAATATTTTTGATATTCATCAAGCGTTGTAGCTCCAATAGCTCTTAATTCACCTCTTGCTAAAGCTGGTTTTAAGATATTAGCAGCGTCCATAGCTCCTTGACCACCACCTGCACCAACCAATGTGTGAATTTCATCTATAAACAACACAATTTCACCATCTGAAGTAGTAACTTCTTTAATTACCGCTTTTAAACGTTCTTCAAATTCACCTTTATATTTTGCACCAGCAATTAAAGCTCCCATATCCAAAGAATAAATTTGCTTATCCTTTAAGTTTTCAGGAATATCACCTTTTATTATTCTATGTGCTAATCCTTCAGCAATTGCAGTTTTACCAGTACCAGGTTCACCTACTAACATTGGATTGTTTTTAGTTCTTCGTGATAAAATCTGAAGAATTCTTCTAATTTCTTCATCTCTACCAATTACAGGATCTAATTTTCCATCCTTAGCTAATTGATTTAAATGACGGGCATATTTATTTAAGGAATTGTATGTTTCCTCTGCACTTTGAGAAGTTACTTTGCTACCTTTTCTTAATTCTGAAATTGCAGCTTTTAAGTTTTTTTCAGTAATTCCCTGATCTTTTAAAATTTGAGCAGTGGTATCTTTTGATTTTAAAATAGCCAATAACAAATGCTCAATTGAAACATATTCATCATTCATTTTTTTTGCTTCTGAAGCTGCATTGTTTAGCATTTTAGAAGCATTATTTGATAATGTAATATTTCCACCTGTTACTTTAGAATAACTTTCAAGAGTTTTATCTATCAAACTTTGAGTTAAATCTATATTTAATCCTAATTTCTTAAAAAGAAAAGGAATTGCATTTTCATCTACTTCAAAAATTCCTTTTAAAATATGTGAATTTTCTATGTGTTGATGGCCATAACTTTGAGTAATTTGTTGTGCTTGTTGTATGGCCTCTTGTGATTTTATTGTAAAATTATTAAAGTTCATAACATTTAATTTTATAGTGTTTATATTTGCTGCTTCAAAGAATATTCCATTCTATAATCGCTTGAAAAACAAGTCATTTTGTCTTGTTTTTATATAGGTTAAGGACATTTTGTCTTTTAATGAAAGGAGATTGCAATTTTTAGGACTAAAAGTAAAATAAAAAAAGTGGAGTTATTAAAAAGTCTTTTTGGAGGAAGCTCTAACAATAATATAGAAAATAAGATGAATTGGATAGTATTAAAAGAAGAAAGTCAGTTAACTGAATTAATTTTAAATTCATCTAATAAACCATCACTAATATTTAAGCATAGTACAAGATGTGGCATTAGTAGGATGGTACTAAAAAGCTTTGAAAGGGAGTACAATATTGAGCAGTCAGAATTGGATATATATTTTTTAGACCTATTGAATTATAGAGAATTATCGAATGAAATTGCGAATAGATTAAATATTCAGCATCAATCACCGCAAGTGTTAGTCTTAATAAATGAAGAAGTTGCATATACAGACTCACATTACAGTATTAGTGCAAGTGCTGTGAAAGAAAAATTAAATAAATAATTTTAGATAAATCAGATAATAAAAAAAATGCCATATTAATATTATTAATATGGCATTTTATGTTATTAGTAATAGATAAAAACTTATCTAAAATTATTTTGTGAGATAATAGATTTAATTTTTTTCTTTAAATCTTCTCCGGTGTCATAAATCATTTGTTCATTACTAGGGAAAGGAATGTACTTGTACTTTAATAAATTTAAATGTTTTTTATCAATTGCATTTTTATTTCCTGAATAATTAGCATAATGATGTTCAAATACAAATTCACTTGATATTGGAAAGGCTTCAATTAATTGATTTGATTTTAAATCAAAATATTTTACTTGACCAACAACTTGTACGGATTTAAATTGCGTGAATTTATTGACTTTACTTTTAATAGTTTTAAATTTATCAACCTTAATTGTATTTCCTAAACTATCTTTTACAGCATTTCCATCTTTATCAATTAAATACTTCCAGCCGTCTTTTATTTGCTTTTCTTGAATAATAACTTTTTCTTTTACTTGCTCAGGAGAGATGTTTATTTCTCTTAAATTTAATTCTAAATCATAGTCATAATGTTGCCCTTGTGCCTTTCGGTTGTGATAAACAGTCCAAAAATTATTTAATCTATAGGTATCAAAATTAATTAAATCCTCTTGTAAACGCATTGGAATTACCATATTTGTTTTATTTTGGATATAAACAAATACATAGTTAGTCCCTTTATAATGCGCTTCTTCTAATAATTTATGTGTGTCATTAAATTCTGGATTAATATCTTCTAAATAACGTAAATCATTAAATGCATTTCTATAGTCTTCTTTATTTGAAGAGTTGGCTAAAGATTTCTTAGCTTTCGAGTATAGATATTGCGATAGTTTATCTTTTGAATCCAATATGTTATTTGAATAGTCTGAAAATTTAAAAGAAGCATTCTTACCTTTTTTCAAAATAGGTAGAGGAAGTAATGGTCTAATAAAATTCTGTCTATTATTTAAAGTATTATAGATATTATATAACTTCTCGAGGTTTGCAGGATTGTTTTCCTTATTTAAAAATGCAATTTTTTTTTGATCTCTAGCGACAACTTTTTCAAAGGCTTCTTCAAGTAATAAAACATATGATTGATTCCCTTTTTTTGTTTTATTACTTCTAAGATGTTTTACAGCTATTTCAATTGCTTCATCATAATTTCCATAATTGATTGCTTCTTGTGTTTTTTTAACACTACTGCAACTAAAAAATGAGGTTGCGATAAAGAGTACAAGTAGTTGTTTTCTCATTTTGGGATTGTTTAATATTTAGAATATCGTTGTTAATTACAATATCGATGCCAAAAATAAATAAAAAACCCTAAAATATTTATTTTAGGGTTTCATTTGATATAAAAATTTTGTTGTTATTTTAATTTTCCCGGAGGTACTATTTTACCTGTACATTTTCCAAATCCAATACTTACTTCGCTGTTTTTACAAGAACCTCTTAAAATCACACGATCTCCATCATTAAAGAATACTCTGGTGGAACCATCCTTTAAGGTAATTGGTTTAGTTCCTGCCCAAGTTAATTCTAGCATAGAGCCATAACTGTTTTCTGTTGGACCAGATATTGTTCCACTACCCATTAAATCACCAGATCTAACATTACAACCATTAATTGTATGATGTGTTAATTGTTGAGGCATAGTCCAATATAAATGCTTAAAGTTAGATTCACTTAAAACGTTTAAATCTCCATTTTCAGTTTCTAACGTTGCTTCCAATTTTATATCAAATGTATTATCTGATCTTTTTTGCTGAAGGTAAGGAAGAGGAGCAGGGTCTTGAACCGGAGCCTCACATCTAAATGGTTCTAGAGCATCCATAGTTACAATCCATGGTGATATTGTTGAAGCAAAGTTTTTTCCTAAAAAAGGTCCAAGTGGTACATATTCCCATTTTTGAATATCTCTGGCGCTCCAATCATTTAACAACACCATTCCAAAAATATATTCACCAGCTTCATCTACAGATATTGTTTCACCTAAATTATTAACGTCTGTTGTAATAAAGGCAGTTTCAAGTTCCATATCTAAACTTTTTGAAGGTCCAAATACTGGAGTTGTAGCATCCTTTGGTAATGACTGTCCATATGGACGATGAATTGGTGTTCCTGATACGACGACAGAAGAAGAGCGACCATGATATCCAACTGGCACGTGTAACCAGTTAGGCATAAGAGCATTATCTTTTCCTCTAAACATAACACCAACATTGGTTGCGTGTTCTTTGCTAGAATAAAAGTCTGTGTAATCACCAACATTAATTGGTAATAACATTTCAACCTCATTTACATCAAAGATTATAACTTCTTTATGCTTTGCATTGTCTCTAAGATCTGCGTTTTCAGCATCAAAAATTTCTGCAATTCTATTTCTTACAAGTCTCCATGTTTTTCTTCCATCCGATATAAAATCGTTTAAAGAGTCTTGCATAAACATATCATCTGTTAGTGGTATACCGTTAAAATAACCTAATTGATGAAATGCACCTAAATCAATGGCAAACTCACCAATTCGTGTTCCAATAGTTATGATGTCATCCTTGGTGATAAAGACTCCAAAAGGAATATTTTGAATAGGGAAATCGCTTCCTTCTTCAACCTCAAGCCAAGATTTTCTATTTGGATTATTAGCTGTTATTAGCATATGTATAATGTATTTTAGTCAGTTATTAAAGATATCAAAAAAATATTTGATAATTATAGCATCAAATATATAAGTTTCTTATTAAATGCAAAATGAAATTAGTATTTTTGCTTGTAAATTTTATAAAAAAAATAAACATATATATAATGCAACGAGACCAAATTATATTTGATTTAATACAAGACGAAAGAGAAAGACAAACTAATGGTTTAGAATTAATTGCTTCAGAAAACTTTGTAAGTGATGAAGTTATGGAGGCACAAGGTTCTATTTTAACGAATAAATATGCTGAAGGGTACCCAGGAAAAAGATATTATGGAGGCTGTGAAGTAGTGGATGTTATTGAGCAAATTGCTATTGATAGAGCTAAAGAGCTTTTTGGAGCGGAATATGTAAATGTACAACCGCATTCCGGTTCTCAAGCAAATACAGCTGTTTATGCTGCTTGTTTAAAACCTGGAGATACAATTTTAGGGTTCGACTTATCTCACGGTGGGCATTTAACGCATGGTTCACCTGTAAATTTTTCTGGTAAATTATTTAACCCAGTATTTTATGGTGTTGATGAAGCAACAGGAAGAATAGATTATAGTCATGTAGAAAAACAAGCTAAAGAACATAAACCAAAATTAATTATTGCTGGTGCTTCTGCTTATTCTAGAGATATCGATTTTGCTAAATTTAGAGAAATTGCAGATGAAGTTGGAGCTATTTTAATGGCTGATATTTCTCACCCAGCAGGATTAATTGCTAAAGGAATTTTAAGTGATCCACTTCCTCATTGTCATATTGTTACAACTACAACTCATAAAACATTGCGTGGACCTAGAGGTGGAATGATTATGATAGGTAAAGATTTTGAAAATCCATTTGGGTTGAAATTAAAAAGTGGAAAATTAAAGAAAATGTCAACTTTAATTAATTCTTCTGTTTTCCCAGGAAATCAAGGAGGACCATTAGAGCACGTTATTGCTGCAAAAGCTGTTGCTTTTGGTGAAGCTTTAACTGATGACTTTTTATATTATCAAATTCAAGTTAAGAAAAATGCTTCTACATTGGCAGATGCATTTGTAGCTAAAGGATATAAAATTATCTCTGACGGAACTGATAACCACTGTATGCTAATTGATTTACGTAATAAAAACATTAGTGGTAAAGAAGCTGAGAATGCTTTGACTAAAGCGGATATTACTGTAAACAAAAATATGGTTCCTTTTGATGATAAATCACCATTTGTTACTTCAGGAATTAGAATTGGAACTGCTGCAGTTACAACTCGTGGATTGAAAGAAGACGATATGTTAGCTATTGTTGAATTGATTGATGAAGTTATTATGAATCATGAAGATGAAGCTAAATTAGAAGCTGTTGCTGAAAAAGTGAATGAATTAATGGCAGGAAGACCATTATTTAAAGCTTAATTTTAAACTTATAAATTAAGAAAAACCCGCTAATAGCGGGTTTTTTTTGTGCCTTGCTTTTGATTAGTTAATGGTGATTATAGTTACAATACTAATGATACTATTTTAATAACTTTAATAGTTAGTTTTCAGGTTCTTAAGAAGCTAACTTTTTTGGTCTAAATTATAAACTTTAAAAATAGTATTATGGAAGAAAAACAAGAATTTACATCAATGCCAAGAATAGGGGATAAAGCTCCTGAATTTAAAGCAGTAACTACACAAGGTGAAATTAATTTTCCAAGTGATTATAAAGGAGATTGGGTAATATTATTTAGTCACCCTGCTGACTTTACTCCTGTGTGTACTTCTGAATTTATGACTTTTGCATCTTTAGAGAATAAATTTGCTGAAGCAAATTGTAAGTTAGTTGGATTATCAATTGATGGGCTGTATAGTCATATTGCTTGGTTACGTTCAATAAAAGAAAAAATTGTATATAAAGGAATGAAAAATGTTGAAGTAAAGTTTCCTTTAATTGAGGATATTACCATGAATGTTGCCAATAAATATGGAATGGTACAACCAAATGAAGATTCTACAAAAGCTGTAAGAGCTGTGTTTTTTATTGATCCAAATGGAATAATTAGAGCTATAATTTATTACCCATTGAGTTTAGGTAGAAATTTTGATGAATTATATCGTGTTATAATCGCATTACAAGCGGCTGATGAGTTTGGAGTTGCTACACCAGCAGATTGGAGACCTGGAGATGATGTGATAGTTGGTCCTGCAGGTTCATGTGGTTCAGCGCAAGATAGAATGGATGGAAAAGAGGAAATGGATTGTAAAGAATGGTACTTCTGTACTAAAAAGATTAGTAAGGAGGCAATTTTTGATAAGGTTTTAAAAAACTAAAAATATCAGAAATAAAAAATCCCGCTTAAAAACGGGATTTTTTTATGATTTAATCTTCTTCCTTAGCTCTCTCAAGTAACTTATCGTTAAAAGATTTACTGGATTTAATTCCTAAGGTTTTAATGCTTTCAACTTTTTTAATCAAGTTTCCTTTTCCCGTTAATTTCACCATTGTAGAATCGTAAGTTCCTTGAACAGTTTTTAACTGATTTCCAACTTTTATTAAATCGTTGGTTAAATTCACAAACTGATCATATAATCTTCCTGCCTGAACTGCAATATCAATTGCATTACGTTGTTGTTTTTCGTTATTCCACATAGAATCTATGGTCCTTAGTGTAGCTAAAAGAGTAGTAGGAGTAACAATTACTATGTTTTTTTCAAATGCTTTGTTATATAGTTGGTTATCAGAGTTTAAAGCGATTGCAAATGCAGGTTCAACAGGAACAAAAAGCAACACAAAATCTGGAGATTCAATATTATAGATATCCTGATATTTCTTTTCGCTTAATTGCTCAATATGTCGTTTTAGAGAATTTACGTGTTCCTTTATAAGTACTGGCTTTAATGTTTCATCTTCTGCATTCACATATTGCTCATAAGCAGTTAAAGAAACCTTTGAGTCAATTACCATTTTCTTTGAATTGGGTAAATGAATCACGACATCAGGTAAAATTCTTTTTCCTTCTTCATTGGTAAAACTTTGTTGAACAAAATATTCTCTATCTTTTTCTAACCCAGATTTTTCTAAAACACGTTCTAACACCAATTCACCCCAATTTCCTTGAGTTTTACTGTCTCCTTTTAAAGCCTTTGTTAAATTAACGGCTTCTTTACTCATTTGTTCATTTAACTCCTTTAAACCAATTATTTGCTGGCGTAAAGCAGAATTATAGTCAATATTTTCTTTATGAGTATCTTCCACTTTTTTTTCGAAATTTTGAATTTTTTCCTGTAGTGGTTCTAAAATGTTTTTGATATTCTCTTTATTCTGTTTTGTGAAAGTCGAGCTCTTTTCTTCCAATATTTTATTTGCTAAAATTTCAAAATCTTTAGAAAATTTTTCTTGTATTTTTTCAACTTCAGCTTTATTTTCATTTAGTTTTTCAACTACATTTTTAAGTTCTGATTCTTTTTGATTCAATTGTAAATCAATAGTATGTTTTTCTTGATTTAATAAAGAAATAATTTCTTTTAATTCTTTGATTTCTTGTGTGTTACATTCCTTTCCTTCAAGTAGAAGTTTATTTCTGACTTCAAACTCAGAAGTAACTTTTTCAAGCTTTGTTTTAGTCATTAATTTACCAATTACATAACCAATTATTATAAAAATTACTGCAATTAATAGGTATATTAAAATATCATTCATATCAATTATAATTAGATTATAAAATTAAGATATTTATATTTGCTGCCGTAACTCAAACTTAAAAAATAGAACTCGAGTTATTAACAACCATATGAAAGCATTGACAAAATTTATTTTTCACAAATTATTTGGCTGGAAAACAATTGGTTTATTTCCAACAGACATTAAGAAATACATAATAATTGGTGCTCCGCATACGCATTGGCAAGATTTTTTTTTAGGATGGGCTATGAAATTAACTCAAAAAATACCAGCTAATTTTATTGGAAAAGCATCTTTGTTTAAATTTCCATTAGGAATCTTTTTAAGAGCTTTAGGTGGTACACCTATTGACAGAAGCAAAAGTGAAAATAGGGTTGATGCAATTGTAAATATTTTTAAAAGGAAAGAACAATTTATTTTAGCTCTTTCTCCGGAAGGTACGAGAAAAAGAGTTGACACTTGGAAAACAGGTTTTTATCACATAGCAAAAGGTGCCAATGTACCTATAGTAATGATGACTTTTGACTTTGGAAATAAGCAAGTTAAAATCTCCGAACCACTTTATCTAACTGATAATATGGACGAAGATTTTAAAGAAATTTATAAATTCTATAAAGGTGTAAAAGGTAAAATTCCTGAAAACTTTAATTTGTAAACGTTTTTATATTTTTTTTGAATAATGGTATTGAAATACTAATCATAATCAATCCAATAAAACAAAGTATTAACATTTTTGGAATTATTTCAGAAAACGATAATCCTCTCCAAAAAATGTCATAATAGCCTTGTATTCCCCAGTAATTTAAACTTATAACTGCCATTTTTTGCATAATGCTTGGCATAATAAAAATGGGAACCATACTTCCTCCAATTGCAGACATTACCAAAATTATAATAGTACTTAAGTTTTGTAATTGCTGACGAGTTTTTGCTATTGCCACTAAAAACATTCCAAAACTAGAAACGGCAAATGCCACACAGATAGTTAGAGCTATTAAACTTGGTATATCTGTAAATATTGGAAGGTCAAATACCAACCAGGAAAAAACGAACATTATTGACAATTGAAGTAAAGAAATTAAAAAAGTAGCAGCCATTTTTCCCATTATAATATTAGTAGGCCTTATTGGTGCATACATTAGTCTCTTTAAAGTTCCAGATTCTTTTTCTTCCAATAAGCCACCACCAACTCCAGAGATACTAAATAACAACATCATAATTGCTGTTCCTGCAACTGCTTGTATCAATCCTAAATTTCCTTTTTTACTCTGCTCTTTAATGATTGGCACTGTTTTTAAAGACCACTTATTACTTGTGTTATTGTCTTCATTTGATTTTGATATCTCTTCAACTATTTTATTTTTTTGAGATTGAGCCATTTGGATTAATGATTGATCTAAAAACTTTTTGGTTTTAATTTTTTGAATTTCTGGAGCAAGAGTATTCATTAACTTACCAGTAACTATTGAAGTTAAAATTCCGTATTCAAAAGGTTTTGAAGAATCATATTTTAATGCAATTGGTAGGGTAGAGCCTTTGTTTATAGAATCCTGAAATCCGTTTTGTATTTCTAAAAATCCTATTTTCTTTCCAGTTTTAAGTGATTTTTCAGCTTCTATTTTATTTTGAAGTGTTAATTGAAGTTCTTTAACTTCGTTTAATTCATTAATTATAGATTTTGATAATGTGCTTAAATCGTTATCAATATAAAGTAATTCAATCTTTTTTATTTTATTACTTTTTTTAGTTCCTCCAAAAGAAAATGCAAAAAGCGAAATAAGAATAATTGGTATTAAAAAAGTTAGTGTAACAGATTTTTTATTACTGAAAAATAGTTTTAAATCTTTCTTTAAAATTAAATGTATCATTTTAATGTTGTTTAGTTAATCTCTTAGTTGTTTGCCTGTAAGTTGAAGGAAAATGGATTCTAAATTAGATTTTTGGATTTCTATATTTTTAATTGAAATATCCAATTCACTACAATGATTAAGTATTATTTGAAGATCTTTGTGAGAAACACATTCAATCATTATTTTTTTAGCTGTTGAAGTAATTTGAAGGTTTGTCAACTGTTGCAATTGATCAATTTTTTCTTGTGAAATGTCTTGAACTTCTAATAGGACAGTTTCAGTTAGATTACATTTTTTTTGAAGTTCTTCTTTGGTACCTTCAGCAATAATTTTTCCGGAATCTATAATAGCAATAGTATTGCATAAACGTTCAACTTCTTCCATATAGTGAGTTGTATAAACTATTGTAATACCTTGTTTATTTAAGGTCTCAATAATATCAAATATTTTATTTCTACTTTGAGGATCTACACCTGTTGTTGGTTCGTCCATAAATAAAATTTGAGGATTGTGAAGTAGGGCAGCGGCAATATTAATTCTTCGCTTCATTCCTCCGGAATATGTTTTAATTAAATCACTTTTACGATTGGATAATCCTATAAGTTTTAATATTGATTCTATTCTTTTTTTTAATTCTGATTTTGAAACTCCATTAATTCCTCCCCAAAATAATAAATTATCATAGGCTGATAGGTCTTCATAAAGTGATATTTCTTGAGGAACAACACCTATTATTTTTTTACAGTCTGCATAATTTTTTTTTAGACACTTATTATTAATAAAAACTTCTCCATTATCAAAAGATTGAAGTGAACTTAAAATTTGAATCGTAGTAGATTTACCTGCACCATTTGGTCCAAGAAGTCCAAAAATTTCGCCTTTATTAATTGTTAAATTGAGATTATCAACTGCTTTAAGTGAACCGTAAGACTTTGATAAATTGTTTATAGAAATCATAGTTATTTATTTTGATGGTACAAATATTCTAAATGATTAAGATTCTAAAAACTTAAAGAAGATGAACTGTATTTTTTAATGGTTGAATTGATAAAATTGAATAAACTAAGTGCAATTACTTTAACTACTGAAATTAGATAATAGTAATATCTGATTTAAATTTAATTATTAGATTAAATTAATTGTAACCTTTTATTTATTAAGTAGTCTAGTAATTGCTAACCAACTACTAAAATGATATGTCTACAGAACAAAATGGGATTTCCAAAGTTTCAGCTTCGAATAAAAATTCACTAAA
>Ga0193962_1000936_pt1 | contig 13601 bp, 18 predicted proteins | sample FB_5_MG_FD_140335 | JGI IMG/M metagenome (GOLD analysis project Ga0193962, IMG submission 140335) | Microbial mat bacterial communities from the Broadkill River, Lewes, Delaware, United States - FB_5_MG | ecosystem: Environmental > Aquatic > Freshwater > River > Microbial mats | place: USA...
CAGTTTTTACGATAGTTTGTTTTGCTCTTTTTGCAGCTGATTTATGGTTTGCCATAGCTGTATCCCTTGTAATAAAAATTTAAGTTTGGAATATTACTTAAGTTGTCCTTAAATATACCTTTAGCATGGGCTTCTACAGAAGCACCTCTTTTACATCGTCATACATTTTAAAATCAGAAAAAACTGATACTTTTGCATCAGGTATCTCTTTAAGCACGATGATTGTTGATAAGTCAAAGTGATTGTTTTGTGTGATTTTTGCTCGTACTTGTAACTCTTCATTAAATTTAAGAGGACTATAAACTAGCTCTAAAACAGTTGTATAGTTTGTATTTGCTAGCTGATTAAAAGTATCTAAAGATATGATTTTGAGTTCATCACGGTTAAAATAACCTATATTATTTATGATTCTTTCTACTCTACCAATAGATTTTTTCCCTTTAAGTGTAGAATAAAATAAAAAATAAGAAGGAACTACAACTTTATTTATAATCACTTTAGCATTTAAAAGTCTATAGTTTAAAAAACGTTGTTTTACGATATCACACTCTTCTAGTTCATTTCTTTTTTGGTAGAGTTCAAGTCTTTCTTCTATCGATTCTGGTTGGATTTGTTGCCCTATAGGATAGATGAGTTCATCTGTGAGTTTATCTTGTTGTTCTCTTTGGGCATTGAGTCCAAACATACAGCCACAATAATTTTGTCTATAAAGGTTGTGTTTTTTTACCTCTTTGCCTTGCATCTCGACACCATTTCCACTTCTGTAATCTTTAAATATAAATTCACAATCATATAAAGTAGATAAATTTTTACCGATGATTTCTAGTTTATCTTGTGATTTTTTAGGACTGATTAAAAGTGTAGTTGTAAATTTATCGTGACCAAGTTCTATTGCTTTTTTGACACTTGTTTCTAAACGGTTATCAAAACATACTGTACATCTATCACCTTTTTCAGGCTCATGTTCTAAACCTTTTACAAGTTTTAGCCACTCTTCTAGAGCATAAGGACCTTCGATGAGTTCGATTCCAAGTTGTTTACAAGAATATTCTACATCTAAAAGTCGCAGTTTGTATTCACTATATGGATGTATATTTGGGTCATAAAAAAATCCCACGAGTGTTTCATCTGGATATTCTTCTTGAATTTTTTGTAAAAAGTAGTGACTATCTACACTACAACATATATGTACTAACACAAATATATCCTTAGGCTTTTATTTTTTTGTATAGTACAGAAATATTCTTTTATGTTGTTTTAGTAATTTGATTAGTGTGGGAGGTTTTATTAGAGTTTTTTAATATACTTCTTTTCTATGTGCTACTCTAATTATAGTAATAACTAATAGATTATTTTCTTTTAAATATATTATTCTGTAGTTTCCAGCTCGTTTTCTAAACTTGCCTTTATGTTTTCCTTTAAGTGACTTATCACTAGTAAAGTTCCCATTTCTTAAATCTATGATTTTATTTCCGATGAGTTGTTGAGATTCTTTGTCAAGTTTCAAAAACTCTTTTTGAGCTTCTTGTTCAAAAGCGATATTAAACATTGATTCCAGCTTGAGCAAAGACCTCTTCGAGTGGAATAACTTTTGTTTTACCGTTTTTTAAATTATCGATTCTTTTGTCTGCAACCATCTCATCTAATTTATCAAAATAAAGATCAATTGCTTTTTCGATGAGACTTGTTCTTGTTTTATCTAATTCATTTGCGTATTCGTCTAAGTGTTGAACTACATCTTTTTCAAGTCTGATATTTATCGCTTGTTTCATAGTAAATCCTTTATTCTATTGTAGATACAATTGTAGTGTAAGTGAAGTTAATTGTCAAATGAATTGTAACTGCTAAGGAGAGGAACGATGTGTGTATTACGGATTAATAATTAGAACTTTCAAGTATCTTTATTACTACACTTAAAAGATTGAAATTTTCGCAGTATAGCCTCGTTTTTCTTCTCCGGTTTGTTATGCTAGATTGTTAATTAAAGTTCAAATAAATCTGATAGTTCTTCTTTTGATACTTCATGTATTTCAAATACTGTTAAACCTTTATGTTGTATTGTACATAATTTTATAACTTTTGTTTGGTTAGCTTCTTCTTTTACATAAACACAAGATGAGTGTCGTCTTTTTGATGGATTATATTTATTATCACCATCAATTTGCTTAATTTTACCATCTTTAATTATTGTGATTAAAGTTTCATCACTATCTTCATCTCTATCAAATAATACAGTTGCAAACTGTTGACTTGAATAAACTTCAAAGTTTAAATCTTGTTCTTCTAATTCTATTTCTTTTAATAATGTACTCATTATTTTTCCTTATCTTAAATTAACTATATAAATAGCTGTGTTCAATTTTCTTTGAATACTGCACATAACTATTTATTAATACCCATTATAGACCAACTAGACTGAATATAAGTATTAACAGTACATCATGAAAAAGTTATAGAAAATAGCCATAAATCCTTTGTTTGAGGTGTTTATTAATAAAATAATTGATTATTATAAAAAGAGTTTGAGATTTTCTAAAGTAGTTTTTATCTCCAATTACACTTTCATAACTACAAGTTTTGAGTGTAATTGGTATTATGTTTAGTTTTTTATTTTCTAAAATTAAGAAAATTCTGGAACAATCATAACTTTTTTTAGTTCTGGTTGATAAAAGACTATACACTCTCCACCACCATCTAAATAAATATCATAACTAAATGTCCCTAGGAAAATAAATTCTTTTTCAAGTTCTTCATTAAAATATGTGATTTCTCGAGTGCTCATCTTTTCAAAATCAGATCCACTCTCTTCTTCCATAATATCATGATAATGATCTAGCTCTGGATTATCTCCCATCTCATCATATAGTTCAGCATCCCAGTTTTGTCCAAGTGGTGGTTGTCCTCCTAGTTCAAATAATGGTGAGTTATCACCATCTTCTAAATCATATGTAATGTAATTGTTTTGTTGAAAAAATGATTTTGCTTTTTGATAGTATTGAGTATAGTCTTCTTCAAATTGATATTTTAATGCATCTATATATTCTTCATCAAGTTGCCATTCATTATTGTTTAATGAATAAGTGATAAAAGGATAATCCCCCTCAAATATCCCTTGCATATTTGGAACAGCTATTAATATTTTCTCGTCGCTATTGCTATCAAACTGATTATATGATAATAAACCAATTGGTAATAATATGTTTTCATCAAATGATGCAGTCTCTTGTGTTGGAAATGGAATGTAGTTTTTTTCTTCTTGTAATATTTCTACAGGAGAAACTTTTATTTTTGTATCTTTTATTAAAAATGACATCTAATTTTGTACCTTGTTTTTAATTTATATTGCGTTTGTATGTAAAGAAGTTTATTTAAAACTTCTTTATATTACATTTTGCAATCGTCATTATAAACCAAGTAGACTAAAAATTAGATATTAATTATTATTATCTTTAATTCCTTTTACAAAAACTACTTCAAACTCCAAATACCCTAAATCGTAGTTTTTGTAAAGATGTTTTGATTGTTCAAAAGAGAGGCTTTTTTTACTTCCACTTACCCCTGAGTTTTTGATATATTTAAAAAGCTCTTTTTTGTTTCTGAACTCTAGTTTGTAGTTTAATATTTCATATTCACAATTGTAATATTTATCAAAACTATCTTTTATACTTTGGATATCTAAAATAGGGGATTGCGTATCTGTTAATTCAAAAATAGTTTTAAATGTATTTGATGTGAATAAAACCATATTAATCTCATCAGATAGATTTGAAAGTGTTCTAACGATTTTGTTTAAGTCTTTTGACCATTGAAGTGCAGAAGAGGATAAAATCAAATCATATTTTTCATTTTCTAGATTTTTATGAAACTCTTCTGTGTCAAAGTTTAGACACACTAACTCTAAGTTTTTATGTTTTGGATGGATATCACACATCTCTTGGGAAAAATCTATCGCTTTATAGTATTCAAAATCAAAGTTTATATTTTTAAATACTTGACCAGAACCACAACCAAGCTCTAAAATTCTTTTAGGAGTAATGGAGATATCTCTTACAAGTGCTTTAGATACAATTTGTTGGATGATATTGTTTGAGTTGTATTCGTTAGCATGTTTTGAAAACTGCTCCTGTACTGGTGTCATATTTGCCCTTTGATTGTTGCCCATAATAATCCTAAGTATTCATGTAGAGCTATTTCTGTATTTTTGATATTTTTACCTTTTGGGACTGAATAATAGTTGTTACTTAATATTTTAAAATCAGTAGGTGCAGGTATTGGGTTGAGACCCTCTTTTTTAAATAGTGCTATTGCTCTTGGCATATGATAGGCAGAAGTGACCAATATAAAAGGTTTTGTTCCTAAAAGTACTTTCGTTTTAATAGCTTCTTCTTTTGTATCTTTTGGCTGAGAATGGATAATGATATCTTCTTTTATAACACCACTTTGGATAAGTAAATTTGCTGTTCTTATTGCTTCTGCGGTTTTTAGGTGACCTTTGTATCCTGAAGTGATTACTTTGGCATTATCTATTTTGTTATAAAGTCGAAGCGCTTCCCATGCTCTATTTTTTGCATCACCTCCGAGAAGTAATATATGTGTTACCTCTTTTGGTATAACAGTAAGTTTTTCATATTTTGTTTCTAACGGTTTGAGTAAAAAGTTTGCAAAAGGTTCATATGCTATTAATATAAAAGATATTAAAGAGAGTGTGACAAAAAATTTTGCTTTTGAAATATTTTTGGTATTTAAAAAAAGTAGTACAATAAAAAGAATAAATAGAGATATGCTTAAAGGCATAAGTGTTGCACTTATCACTTTTTTTAACACAAAAGCCAAATCCATAAATATCCTTGTAAATTAAATTTAGATAGTATTTTATCTAATGGAAACTAAAACTAATACAACTATTCAAGGGAAATATTTCGAATCTAAAGCTGTTGATTATCTTAGAGATAATGGCTTTAAAATTATTGAAATAAATTATTTCGCAAAAAAATTAGGAGAGATAGATATCATTGCTTTAAAAGATGATGTATATCATTTTATAGAGGTGAAAAGTGGTAAAAATTTTGAAGCAGTTTACAATATCACACCACAAAAACTTCGTAAACTATATAAAAGTATAGACTTATATTTAAAACATAAAAATTTAGATGTAGCTTACTGCATAGATGCAATAATATTTTCAGGTGATGAACTGGAATATTTAGAAAATATCTCTATGTAAAATATATATTTAGTCAATTTTAGATAAAATAAATACTTAATCAAAAAAGTTTTTGTAACAGCTTTATAGAAGTTCGTTGCATATACAAAATCTCACAAAAGATAAAACCAATATAGGGACATAAATGGATTGTAAATATTTTATGAAAAGAGTATTTTAGTGTCAAACATAGTATTTGAGAATAACACAGATTTAGATATTGATTTAAATTTAATAGAAAAAATAGCTTCATATTTAACAGATAAAGAGATAGAGCTTATTTTTACAGATAATGAAGAGATGCAAGAGATAAATCTCAATACAAGAGGTATGGATAAACCTACTGATGTACTGAGTTTTCCTTATGACGAGATGCCCAATGTTCCTTTAGGATCTATAGTGATTTCATCTGATTTTGTAAGTGAAAAAGCAAAATTATACAATCACGGTTTTGAAGATGAATTCGCACTATTATTTATACATGGTATTTTGCACTTATTGGGATACGATCATGAAATAGATAATGGTGAACATAGAGAAAAAGAGGAAGAGATGATAAATAAATATAATCTTCCAAAAAGTTTAATAGTAAGAACGGGTGAGGAATAGTTAAAAAATGGATATTTTAATATTTATAGTTTCAATGAGTGCTTTGATATATGGAGCAGATTTTATAATAGATGAGAGTGAAAAAATTGCTTTACATTTTGATATATCTCCTTTTATTATTGGTGCTACATTAGTAGCTCTGGGGACTAGTTTACCTGAGATGGCTGTTAGTATGAGTGCTTCGTTACAAGGGAGTGGTGATATTGCTGTTGCAAATGTTATCGGAAGTACTATTTTTAATATTTCACTTGTTCTTGGTTTTGTATTTTTAATTGCAAAAAAAATAGCACCAAATAGAGATCTTTTTGCTATGGATTCTGCGTGGTCATTATTTCCAATATTGATTTTTATTTTGATGAGTATTGATGGTAAACTAAGCATGCTTGATGGGATTTTATTTTTATTGTTAATGGCAGCATATTTAATGTTTTTAATACAAAGTAACCAAGTAGAAGAACCAGATGATGATGAAGATAAAGAAAATTTTGCATGGGCAAAAACAATAGGATTATTGGTAATTGGTTTTGTTTTTGTCGTTGGTGGTGCAGATTTTGCGATTGATAGCGCTGGAAATATTGCACGAGAATTTGGTGTAAGTGAGTGGCTAATAGGATTATTTTTGGTGGCTTTTGGTACAAGTTTACCAGAACTTACTGTTGCTATTAAAGCAGCACGTGCAAACAACGCAGATATGGCAATAGGGGCAATCATCGGAAGTAATGTTGCAAACTTTACAATGGTTTTAGGGTTAAGTTCGATAATTAATCCTCTCAATGTAGATTTAAGTACTAATTTTTTTGATATAATAGCTGCTTTAATCGTTTCTGTTATGCTTGTATTTATTACAGCAAATAAATTGTATAATAAAAGCGCTGGTATCGTTTTATTAACAGTTTTAGCTTTAGTAATATCAAATAGTTTTTAAATAAGAAGGATATATTATTTTACACGAACAACTTTTACAACAACAATTATCATCACAAAGTAGTGAACCACACTTTAATAGTTTACCAATGCATATTATCTCTACATTAGATAACATGGCTCATGGTATTGCACAAAAGGAACAATTAGATTCTTTTGAAATAAAAGGAAAACTTGTAGATAATGTAAATAAATTATCTACACATGATTTAAAATATTTACAAGAACAGTTAGAATTACTTATTCATAAATCAGTACATGAAAATGAAACAATTGATGACAATAATGTAGAAAAAGATTTCATTACATTTTTAATTAGGTTATATTACTAATCCTATGATAATAAATTCTTCTAAAGTAAAAACTGAGGCATTATTATTATTTTGTAGGGATCTTATTGATTCTTACAAAAACAATGAAGATGATCTATTTGATATTTCAGAAGTACTAAAAGAGTTTATAGAAAATAGAATAGCTCAACTTCATAAAGCGATTAATGTTTCAGTACAACCAATAGATTATTATCTAAGAAACAAAAAAGTTTCTAGAATATCTATGATTTTAAAAACATATGAATATATCAATAAAAACATTACTAAGTTATTGAAAAACAATACAAGTTTTAATCCTTCGATGTTGTGTTTCTCACTTTTATCAACATGGTTTGCAGAATTAGGAAATGAAAACAGTACGAAAGAGTTTTTATTTTTTACTTTATATCCATATAGTGAAATTTATGATAATTTATTATTACATGCAAATACCCTTGAATACAAAAGACTAAATATATCAATGATAAATGTTGCAGAAGAGACTGTTTTTAAACTCAATACATATAGGTTTAAATAGATGACTGATGATTTGATATTTGATTATAGAGATCCGTTAGTTGGAATTATTACTATATTTTTATTGATCTTTGTAGCTTCTTTTGTGACATACACACTTTCAATATATAATGAACGAAAATCACGTAAAGAGTATCGAAAACTATTAGAAAGATTTGAATTAGGGACTTTAAAAGAGGATGATTATATTCATCTTTATTCTACATATAATTTACCTTTTGATTCTATTATTCTACTTGCATCTTCATTTGTACATAAAGGACAACACAATAAAGCTATTTCTGTATATTTAGCACTCTTAGAGCATGTAAAGGAACCTATAAAAAAAGAGGAACTTTTAGAATTGTTAGGTGAAACATATTTCAAAAGTGGTATGCTTCAAAGAAGTAAAGATATTTTTTTAAAAATACTTAAATTTAGTCCACGAAATAAAATTGCACTTCACAAATTATTATTGATTTTTCAACATCTCAATGAATTCACACGAGCAGCGGAAGTATTAGATGCATTAGAAGAACTTGATGAAGATACACAAAAAGAGCGTATTTATTTAAAAGTACTTAAGATTATCAATGACCCAATCACGAGTTTTGAAAAAAAGTCTGAAGAGTTATTGCTAAACTTAAATGAAAATAGCAAATTAGAAAGAATAATTGCTGAATTTTTAATCAAATTTAACAAAGAATTATTTTGGGATAGTATAAAAAACTTTAATGTAATGAATTTAATTGATCTATTGTGGTATCTAGATTTTGATGATATAAATTGGGAAAAAGTTAATGAAGTAACATTATTAGAAGATATTTATACTTCAAAAGGGTATATCAATAGATCTAAAAGTAGTGAAAATTTTGAATTAAATATCTTGATTGCACTAAAAAACTCTACAACAAAAACAGAGTTAGATTTAAATTTTGAGTTTATTTGTGATAGATGTAAAAAAACACATCCTATTTATGAGTCAAGATGTCCACATTGTGAAGATACGGTTTCATTTCAAGTAGAACCAAAACTAGGAAAAGCTACACTTAGTTTAGCAAGTTTAGTATAGTAGTGAAGAAGTTGAGAAGTCAAGGGAATAATATATGAATTTTATGCAAAATAACGCAATATTAGAAAAAACAGAAATAGCTGGATTTATATTAAAACCAGATGCATCAGATATTAAAAATATCTATTTAGATATCAAAAAAATGTTTGAAGATTTTGGTATTCAGGTATTATTAGAAAAAAGTAGTGCAGAGCAATTAGGTATAAATGAAAGTTTGGATTTTGATGCTCTTTGTAAAAAAAGTGACTTTTTAGTTACTTTAGGTGGTGATGGTACACTTATTTCTGTTGCACGTCGTGGTTTTAAATATCAAAAAGCAGTGATGGGTATCAATCTTGGAACTTTGGGTTTTTTAACAGATATCATGCCTGATGAGATAAAGGCTTTTTTAAAAAAGTTTAAATCTGATGATTACAGAATAGATAAACGTATGATGATAAAAGCTACTATAAACGGTGAAGAGATAGTATCTTTTAACGATGTAGTTATAAGTAGAAATGTTGTTTCAGGTATGATAAGTCTTGATGCTAAAGTTAATAATATTTTATTTAATAAGTATAATGGTGATGGGTTAATTGTTTCGACTCCAACAGGTTCTACTGCATATAACTTGTCATGTAATGGTCCAGTAGTTTTTCCTTTAACTGATGCTTTTATTGTTACTCCTATTTCAGCTCACTCTTTAACGCAACGTCCTTTAGTTTTGCCTGTTGATTTTAAAATTACTTTTGAAAATACACATAAAGAAAAAGCTGTAGTGGTTATAGATGGACATGATATATATGATTTAAATCCATCTGATGTTATTACTATCGAAGTTGCTTCATCAAAAGCACAATTGATACACAGAGTAGAGCGAAACTATTTTGATGTATTAAATAAAAAATTACACTGGGGTGCACATTGATTAATCGATTTTATTTAGAAAATTATCTCTCTTTTGAAAAAATAGATTTAGAGTTTGATAAAGGTTTAGTAGTATTTACAGGACCTAGTGGAGCAGGTAAGTCTGTTTTGATGAGTTCTATCTTATCGTTGTTTGGTACTAGTGATAATAATGCAAAACTAAGTGAGATAGTATTAGAAGACCTAAATATAGAGGATGAAAACTATAGTATTGAAAAAGATGATGAGATTATTATTAAGCAAAATACTGCAACAAAAACTCGTTATCTTTTAAATAATCAAACAATTTCAAAGAAAAATCTAAAAATATTTACGTCAAATTTTTCAAAACATCTTCATCTTAAAGATACAAGTGATTTTGATAGTAAAAAAATAGTAGATTTTCTTGATTTCCTTACAACCTTAAAAGATAAGAGTTTTAAAAATCTACTTTGCTCTTTTCAAGAAAAACATGAAGAATATAAGAAACTTAATACTAGACTCTCAAAAATACTTAAAGACGAAAAAGAGTTAGATGATTTAATCGAATACACTAAATTTGAAATAGAAAAAATAAAAAAAATAGACCCAAAAGTAGATGAATATGATGATTTAAAAGAGTTGAAATCAAATCTATCAAAAAAAGATAAATTTGATGATATATTCCAAGATATTCAACCTATGTTAAATGAAACTCATAAGATATCAAGTGCTTTACAGTTTTTAGATGTAGATTGTTCTTTTTTTGATGATGCAATTGCAGAGGTTAATAATCATTTTGAAAAATTCCACGATAGCTTATCACATCAAGATGAGATGGATATAGAGTCTGTTTTGACGCGTATCGAAGATCTTTCCTCTTTAAATAAAAAATTTGGTGGTATTCAAGAAGCATTAGATTATAAAAAAAGTAAAGAGTTAGAGCTTGAAGGTTATGAAAATATCTCATTTGAAAAAGTAATTTTAGAAAAAAATGTTAAAAAAATATTTTTAGAGATAGAAGAACTTGCCCATAATATTTCTGCAATTAGAGGGAAAAATATTGTTTATTTGGAAGAAAAAGTAAATGAATATTTAGAGTATTTATATTTAGAGAACCTTACTATTTCTTTAAATAAACAGCCTTTAGATGAGACTGGAATAGATCAAATAGAATTCAAATTAAATAATACTGTATTAAATAAAATAAGTAGTGGTGAGTTTAATAGACTTAGACTTGCTCTTTTAACTGCGCGAAGTTTTTATGAAATAGATACAAATGGTATATTATTTCTAGATGAGATAGATGCAAATTTAAGTGGTAAAGAGTCTGAAAGTATTGCAAAAGTATTAGCACAGCTTTCTAAAAGTTATCAAATTTTTGCTATCTCTCATCAGCCACAGTTAAGTGCAACTGCACATCACCATTTTATGGTGAAAAAAACTGATAATAAATCTACCGTTAAATTACTCAATAAAGATGAAAGAGTAAATGAAATTGCTCGAATGATTAGTGGTGAAAATATCACTAAAGAAGCTTTAGAGTTCGCTAAAAAACTCTTATAATAAAAAAAGGCTATCTTGATATAAGATAGCCTTTTTTATCGATAGAAGCTCTTTCTATGGAACATAAGAGATTTTATTTATACCTACACCTGCATCATATCCAGACATGATATTAGCATTTACTACTGCTTGAGAAGAAGCACCTCTTAAAAGGTTATCAATACTTGTATTAATAAATAGTGCAGTTCCATTTTGTTCTACAAAAATATCACAAAAATTTGTACCTGCTGTACTTTTAATATTTACAGGAGTTTCTCTGATTCTGATAAATTCACTATCTTTATAATAGTCATTTAAAATAGCCTTAGCATCAATATCTTTATCTAATGTACAGTATACACTTACTAACATACCTCTAGTAACAGGGATAAGATGTGGTACAAAGTTTACATTAAAATTTTTATTTTTAATAAGGCTTATTTTTTCTTTTATTTCTGGCATATGTCTATGTTTCATAGGATTATATGCAAACATATTATCATTAACAGTTACAAAAGATGTTAAATCGCTTAACTTTTTACCAGCACCACTTACACCACTTTTTGCATCAACAAAAATATTTGCATTATCTTCTATAAATTCTACAAAAGGTAAAAGTCCTAATAGTGTTGCTGTTGGATAACATCCTGGGTTTGCCACCAAATTTGCAGTTTTGATATCATTTTCGTAGAATTCTGGAAGTCCATACACTGAAGTTGGCAAATTTTCTTTATCTTCATGATCACAATAATGTTCTTCGTATGTTTCAAGTTCTAAACGATAATCAGCACTTAAATCTACTACTTTAACATCAAGTGCTAATAACTCTTTTGCAAATGACATTGAAGTTTTATGTGGAAGTGCTAAAAAACAAAGTTTTGCAACCTTTGATATCTCATTTGCATCTGCTTTTTCTACATCCATATTGATAACTTTATTTAAACATGGGTGTAAAGTATCTATCGTAGTATCTCCACTACTATTTGCTATATATGTAAGATTAAATTGGGGATGGTTTAATAGAATTTTAACAAGCTCTAAACCAGTGTAACCACTAGCCCCTACAATTGCAACATCTAACATAATTTACTCTCATCATAATAGACTTCTTCTATCTCAAACTCTTTTTTTCCAGCAGGAAGTTGTGCAGTAAATTCATCACCTTCACTTTTCCCTAAAAGCTGTTTTGCTAGAGGTGAATGAAAAGAGATATTACCTATTTCTGGATTACTATGAGAAGAAGATACAATAGTATAAGTGATTTCATTTTCTGTATCAACATCAATTAGTTTTACTGTAGAACCAAAACTAATTTTTTCATGTGTTAAATTTGAAGGATCTATTATCACAACTCTTGTAATTAAATCTTCAAGTTCAGCTATTCGTTTATTAATATTTGCTTGATCTTCTTTTGCAGCATGGTACTCGGCATTTTCTTTTAAGTCACCAAGTTGTCTTGCTTCTTCTATAGCAACTAATATTTTAGGTCTTTGTACAAGTTTCATGTCATTTAAATTATTTGTTAAAATTTGATAATCATTTTCTGTCATTGGTTCTTTTTGCATTATAATTCCTATTTTTTACTATTTTCTTTAAGCTGTCTTTTCCACTCTTTTTCAAACTTTTTACGTTTTAAAAATGAAAGGTTTTCGATAAATACATGTCCTGAAAGGTGTTCCATTTCATGTTGCCAAGCAATTGCCAAAAAGTCATTTGCTTTCATTGTTTGTTTTTCACCTTGCCTATTAAAATATTCTACTACAATATTTTCGGCACGTTTCACTTCTGCATGAAATCCAGGTATACTTAAACACCCTTCATTAAATACTAGTTCCCCATCTTTATGTGTGATACTTGGGTTTATTGCTTCGATTAGATTCTCATCTAATTGTTTTCCATCATCCTCTTCACCTTCTTTATCTAAAGGTATATTAATGATTAAAACATTTAAATCAATTCCAATTTGAATAGCAGCCAATCCAACACCACCATGTTTTTTCATAGTGTCATTCATATCATCTAAAAGTGCATGAAGTTCTTTATCAAAAACTTCAACATCTTTAGATTTTTTTCTTAAAATTGGATTTGGATAAGTTATAACTTCTCTTTCCATATTTTTAATTCTTTCTCTTACTCGTGTTTGTCTATAACTTTATCAACAAGACCGTAATCAGCCGCTTCAGCAGCACTCATAAAGTTATCTCTTTCCGTATCCGCTTCAACTTTTGAAAACTCTTGACCTGTATGATTTGCTAATAGTTGGTTTAAACTATCTTTTAATCTTTGTATCTCTTGTGCTTGAATCTGAATATCAGTTGATTGCCCTTGAGCTCCACCTGATGGTTGATGAATCATAATTCTTGCATTTGGTAAAGCATATCTTTTCCCTGGAGTTCCAGCACTTAATAAAAATGCTCCCATAGATGCAGCTTGTCCTATACAAATAGTACAAATATCAGGTTTGATATAGTTCATAGTATCAAACATACTCATACCAGCAGTTACAACTCCACCTGGAGAGTTGATATATAAGTAGATATCTTTTTCAGGATCTTCA
>Ga0193962_1000938_pt1 | contig 13592 bp, 10 predicted proteins | sample FB_5_MG_FD_140335 | JGI IMG/M metagenome (GOLD analysis project Ga0193962, IMG submission 140335) | Microbial mat bacterial communities from the Broadkill River, Lewes, Delaware, United States - FB_5_MG | ecosystem: Environmental > Aquatic > Freshwater > River > Microbial mats | place: USA...
ATTTCGAATAATATGATCGTAATAATTTGATTGCCACAGAGGATTTTTAGAATTAAATTTTTGGTTTTCTAACCTATTAGAATCAATATAATTGTCGATTGAATTTAACACAGCCGATTTATAACCAGCCACAAATGTAGATATTGATTTTGGTTTACGACATGCAATCCCACACGATAGAGACGCACGGCCGTGCGTCTCATGATAATCGTGCGTCTCATGACGGCCGTGTGTCTCACCATGATCGTGCGTCTCATGACAGCCATCAATTTTTATAGCAGTTTCTTTATTTAAAATAACAATTGCGTGAATATGGTTTGGCATAATAATAAATTCGTCCAAAAGCAATTCTTTTCTTATTTCGAATGATTTTAACAATTGAGCATGGGCAATTTTGCCAAATTCCGACAATACCATTTTTCTGTCCACAACTTCTCCAAAAACGTGTTCACGATTATGCGTAACCAATGTAATAAAGTAGCATCCGCTATTTGAATAATCCCAATACCAAAGACGATTAGATGGAATTCTATATCTGTTTTTATATTTATTTTCCACAAATAGAAGATACCAAATCACACACAACAATTCCACAAACAACGATAAACAAATTATATAACTGGATGGAGACGCACGGCCGTGCGTCTCAAACGTACGTCTCAACGGCCGTGCGTCTCAACAGACAGATTATTTTACCAATCGGACGGGTTTTTATAGCGGTCGGACGTACTTTTGCCCGCCCTGCACGGGGCTTTCAGCTATTTTTACTTTTCCGAAGCCTTTGCTTTTTGATGCTTACGTGCATAATACTCGCTCTTATAACCTTTAAGTTTGTTGTCGTTGCGCCAGAAAGCAAACTTACCATGGTCGCGTACTTCGTCAACAGCACGCTTAAGGTGAGTAAAAGCCTTGTCGCGAGTAAGCTTAAGCTCGTTTAACTGCTCGCGGTTAACGTTAGCTTCTGCTAGTTTTTTCGACATATTAACTGCTAAATCGGCTGCTGTGTCAAGTAAATTCACATCTAAATCAACAACCACAAGTGGTGCAACATTCTCTTTTCCTAAAATAGCCAAATCGTGAAGATCTTGTATATTGTCGGCATTTCCCGAACCCTCTTCAATACGCTTTAAACGAGTCTTCATATTTTCGTCGTTGCGATAGGCAAACTTAAAAGTATGAAGTAGAATAGCACGTAACTCTTCGCCTTGCTTACGAAGAGTACTCCATTCAATATCGGTCTGTGAACGCACATCGTGGTCTTCGACCCAAATTGACTGAGCATACCGAAGCGCCTGATTACGCTGTGGAATAGCATCGATAATTGAAACATCTAATCCAACTGCAACAAGACTATCTTTATCCTTTAAGCTGTGTGTATAAAGTTTATCGGCCTCGTACATATATTGCCCAATAGGCATTGTAGGCTCTTTGGCCTCTTCACGCGATATGGCTTCAATAGCCAATTTTTCTTTCTCGAAAGCTTCTTTTGTAGTCATATATATTTTTATTTAAGGAGATAATTGTAGGTTTAATTATCTGGGTTATTTACAACTTGTGTGTTTATATATGTTTAACAAAATCCGAAATAGATTTGTGCTGTTTGCTACTGCAAGTAGTTTTGCAGTAGCGATTTGCAATATAAAAAAATATCTAAATATATAATTAAAAGCCACCGTTATTTTTCTATAAAAAACAATATTTATAGCACCACTCTTCTACTAAGAGAAAAACATTTCAATTATTTTTTTTGTTAAAAATTAAACCTTACAAACCAATTTACATCTTACCAACCGAAACTCAGGAAACATCTTGCCAACGGGCCCAAAGGCAGGATTGTTAATCCTACTATACAAACGTTAAATTAAATTTATTTTAAATGGAAAGTACAAATAATTTTACTCCTACGGGGAAACCTATGGGTGGACTTTTAAAAAGCTCGGCAATAATATTCATGTTATCGGCCTCGTTAATCTCTATGGAGGTTATATGGACACGCGTATTTTCGGCAGAATATTTCTACACATTTGCCTTCTTAGTATTATCACTTTCAATTTTAGGTCTTGGTTTAGGAGCACTATCTATTAGACTCTTTCCTAAGCTTAAAAATCCAAAGTCTTATCCACTAACGTTAATAATAACATCTGTCCTAATGGTTGTATCGCCACTATTAGTTTTAAAGATGGATATTGACTTTACTCAATTATTTTCATCGGGCTACATGGCTCTTAAAGTACTTGCAACAGTTATTTTACTAAGTTCGTCGTTCTTTACTGGTGGTATAGTACTATCGTCGTACTTTAGTCGCTCGCACGAAAAGTTACAAGCACTTTACACTGCCGATCTTATTGGTGCTGGCTTTGGTATAGTAATGTCGGTGTTACTGATGAATATTTTTCAGACACACATGGCTCTGTTTATAATTGCCATTCCTGTATTAATTAGCGCATTAATGTTATCAAAAGGGCTACATAAAATATGGAGTGGAGCCCTTATTATTGCCGTTTTTGCACTTCTTCCTTTCTCTAAAGATTTGCTAACAAGAGAAAGAAAAGAACATGCTCCGGTTATTTTTGAACATTGGGATGCCATGGCAAAAATTAAAATTCAAAAATACGACGACCAATATTGGAATATTAATATTGACAACGCAGCCAACACTCCTGTAATTGGCTTTGATGGTAATTTTAATCGCCCAGATTCGCTTAAGATACCTTTTAGACGCCCTGTAACTAACCTTATTCACCGTTTCGACTCTTGTGTATTCCTTTCGCTTGGTGCCGGTGGGGGTGGCGATGTACTGCATGCTTTACAAGAGAATGCTACAGAGGTTCACGCTGTTGAAGTAAATCCATACATTAATAAGATGATGACAGATGGATTTCTTAAAGATTTCTCTGGTAATCTTTTTAACGATAGTAGAGTAAAAGTAGTTACCGAAGATGCCCGAACCTATATTCGCCGATTCGATAATAAATTTGATATTATATATTCGTTAAGCTCAAACACTTTTTCGGCTCTTGCTTCTGGATCATTTGCCTTGGCCGAAAACTATCTGTTTACCGAAGAGGCTTTTGTAGACTATTACAATGCTCTATCAGAGAATGGATTTTTGTTTATGGAGCATCAGTTTTACGTTCCGCGTATGATTTCTGAAGTATTAGCTGCTTTAGAAAAAAAAGGAATAAAAAACCCTAAAGATCATTTGGCTGTTTATAATTTCCCTACACTAAGACGTAAAATTATTATAATGGGAAAACAACCATTAACTGACGATATAAGACAAAATGCTATTTTCCCATTAACAGCTGAATATTATCCGTATATACATTTATTATATCCTGCTGCCGATTCGTTAAAAAATAATTTAGTTAACAGAATAGTAGAAAATGGTTGGAAAAGTGTTCAGTCAGAATCGCCAATAGACCTTTCGCCATGTACCGATAATCGTCCATTTGTTGCACAACTTGGTATGATGAAGAATTACTCTTCTGAAAAACTAAAAAAAGTGCTACCATACGAATTCATGGGATTCCCTATATCGAAACTATTGATAATAATAATTTTAATAATTATTGGAGCAGTTATAATTCCGTTAAACATTATTCCATACTTTAAGAAAGGACCAAAACTACCTGCAAAGGGTTTCTTATATTTCTTTTTAATTGGTTTTGCCTATATGGTTGTTGAGGTTATTCTTATTCAGAAATACACCCTTGTAATTGGCGCCTCATCGTACACACTTATGAGCATACTATTTGTTTTGTTACTTTCGTCGGGAATAGGTAGTCGATATGCACATAAGTTTAACAACTCTACACCATTTATGCTTATTGCAATGTGGGTTGTTGCCGACATTGCATTCTTCCCATTTTTTGGAGATATGCTTGCAAGCAGTTCGCTTTTTACAAGAATTGCATGTTCGCTATTATGGATAATGCCAGTAGGATTCTTTATGGGAATGCCATTTGTTAAAGGAGGTAAAAAAGTAGGCGAACTAATTGACTGGGGATTTGCTGTTAATGGAGCTGCTTCGGTTGTAGGATCGGTTTTAGTTCTTGTTTTAGCTTTTAACTATGGATTTAACATAGCTATTTTTGCTGGTGTTGTTGCTTATTTTATTGCAATGTTACTTATAAAAGGTAAAAAAGAGTGGTTATAAAATTTGCTATGTAAGACTTAAAATAAGAGGGTGTCCAAAAACTAAATTAGACTGTCATGCTGAGTGTAGTCGAAGGATTGTTTCATTGAAAACACAACGTTTCGACTCCGCTCAACGTGACATCTAAATTCTTATTAATTGTTTTTGGACACCCCCATTATTTTTGTCTAGTACTAACAAGCTATATTTTTATCATTATTCCTACCGATGGCAACACAGTGCCCGATTGGTTTTCTATTAATTTCAGATTATACTCCAGTGCATTATTAATAATATAATTGCCGTTACTATCTTTTTCTCTTACAACAAAATCTTGTCCTCGGTTTTTGAAATTATATACATTCTGAATATCGAGATATATCATAAGCGACCATTTTTTAAAATAGTAATTCTTATCGACTCTAATATCGAGCTGATGAAAAGGGTTAAACCTAAGCGCATTTAGTTGCGAATAATTTAAATAAGGCTCACCCCTAGCCTTCCAAGCCTCAACATTAGCCGAGGTTTGTAAATCGTAGGGTGTATAAGGCAAACCGCCAACAAACCGCCATTTAAAACCCAACTGCCAATTCCTTTTAAACTCTTTTGTACCAGTAATAGTAATTAAGTGCCTACTATCCCACGACGAAGGAATTAAAACATTATTAATATCGGAAAACAAACTACGAACAAAAGTATACGATCCTATAAACGAAAAATTATCGGCATTAACCCTGCTTAATAACTCGAAACCATAAGCCTGTCCAAAACCGGTAAAAGCAACATTCGAAGCCCCCACAACAGAACTATATCCGGCTCCTTGGTTAGCAATACTAGCTCCTGTAAAGATGTCGACAGGGTAATTAAAATAGTCTTTATAAAATAGTTCGCCAGAAAGTAATACTTTTTGGTTAAGACGTTGCTCGACACCTAAATTATAATGGTTTACACCAATATAGTCGAGCGATTGGCTATTAACCAAAAAATTATTGTTATCACGAAATCCCATTGTTGTATAAGCAGGCAACTGAAAATATCGTCCAACGCTACCATTTATTTTAAATTTGTTTGACAAACTATACGACAACGATAATCGGGGCGAGAGATGGTTGAAAATGCTCTTTGTATTAGAATTGTAATTGTTAGCGTCGGACCTTAATCCTAACGACATTAATAGCTTATCGGAAAATATTTGTCGCGATAGCTGAGCAAACATACCATATTTAAAAAGATCTAAACTACTACTATATTGGGTTTTTACACTGGCATTATTCTCGTAAATCAACCTACTAGTATTATTATAATACTGGGCATATTCGCCACTAACACCAACTTTATATCTGAAGTTATAAACTTCAGACGAAAACTCGTACCTAAATTTATTCTCCGATTCTGTTGAATAATAATCAAACACTTTCTCTTGCGACTCATTATTGTCTGGATATTTAAAAAAAGTATTCGACAGAGTATTCTTACTAACAACAACAGTATGATAACCATAATTAGAGAAATGTTTATAAACAACACCAACAGTATAACTCCACTGATTATTTATTGGTATTTGCGATAAAATATACTCTTGCGACTCATCGGGATTATCGATACTAGTGTTTAATTTAAGATTATCGAGCGAACCAATACTAACTATGGTTAACTTATTTTTCTCATCGATATCGGTATTTATTTTAAGTTGATAATCGTTAAAAGTTGGTAAAAAGGGCAACCCAATAGCCGAAAACAGAAGCTGTAAATACGATCGACGAACAGAAAATATATAACTACTATTTTTAAACAGAGGGCCATCGACAGTAAAAGAGGTTTCGCTTGCCCCAACAGCCAGTTGTGCATTTGTTTTATCCCTACTTCCTTGCTTTTGAGTAAAACTTAACACACCACTTAAAGCATTATACTTACTAGCAGGAAAGGCTCCAGAGTAAAAATCGACAGATTTAATAAAGTCGGCGTTAATAATTCCCACGGGGCCACCCGAGGCTCCTTGTGTAGAAAAATGGTTTAGCACAGGTATCTCTACTTCGTCTAAGAAAAAGCGATTTTCGCTTGGACCGCCACCCCTTATAATAACATCGTTTCGGTAAGCGGGTGTAGATCCAACACCTGGAAATGATTGTATCACCCTAGATATATCGCGATTACTTCCAGGATTGCTCTCAATCTGTTTAATACCAATTCGCTGCATAGAGACAGGCGATTCGGTGCTTTTCCTTAAAATATCACTCTTTATTACAACAGCCTCAATATCTATTGAACTCTGTTCCAGAGTCACTTCTAAAAAAGGAATAGATGCGTTACTAACAAAAATCTGATTGCTAATTACATCTTTATACCCTACAAAAGATACAAGAACTCTAACATATCCTGGTTTAAGAGAGTTTAAAACAAATACCCCATTAACATCGGTAACAGTTCCAATCTGAGTTCCATAAACAATTACAGTGGCAAAAGGTATTGGTTTATTTGTATTTGCGTCTGATACCTTTCCTTTTAAAACAGCTGTTTGACTATAGGCATTATAACTCAATAAAAAATTGAATATTACAATCAAACTCCATTTTAAAAAATTATTAAATGCCAACATACAAACAAATAAACATTACCATTACACTCAAATTTAAAATCAACATTTAAACAAGCTTATAATGATAATGTTTAAACTCAATGACATTTAAAAATACCAGTATATAAAAATAGGAGTCTACTTATTACATCCTATTGTTTAATACACCCACTCTCTCTTAACAAGAGTATAAATTAAATCGTCTGGCCAATCCTCGTCAACAAGCAATTTTTCGGTACAGTTCTCCTCTAGTTTAAAACCCAGTCGCTGAACTAATCTAATCGATTTTTTATTTTTCGGATCGATAGTACATATAAGTCTGCGCTTTTTTAATTTTTTAAAAAGAAAATCGATAACAGCTGAAACAGCTTCGGTGGCTAATCCAACACCTTGATAATATTTACACAAAGTATAACCTATTTTAGCCTGGAGACTCTCTACATCTAAAAAACATACACCAACATCACCAATAACATGATCTGTCTCTTTATCAACAATTACAAACATAAACCAAGTGCCAAAAGTATTTATTTGCGAGGCTGTATTATTAACAAAGTAGTGTACTTGGTCGATTGAATTAGGAATCCACCCCTGATATTTATTGGTTGTAACGTCCGATCGGTAATCGTATATTTCGTAAGCATCGTTGGCTATAACAGGCCTAATTAACAAACGCTCGGTTTTAATTTCTAAAATATGTTCCATTTTTGCTTAGCACAAAATATGTTTCTTTATTTTTTAAGTGATTCAATAATAAAACCCGAAGAAAGACCTGTTACTACCGAAATTTCTTCTATCGACAAATTTTCGTCAGAAAGCCTAAGACATAAATGCTCCATTGACTCTCCAATTTCAATAATATTATTGTCGGGATCGTAAAACCTAACTACCCTCTGTCGCCAAGGCTGCTCTCTAAGAGGATGAACAAAACAAACATTGTTTGCCTTAAGACTATCGACAATTTGCTCAACATTATCGTTTTCGAAATATAGTCCGAAGTTATTTCCTCCCGTTTTAATCTCTTTGCCGTCTATAAGATCTTTAAAATGCGATTGCAAATGAATAGCAAAATCGCCTTCGAAGGTTACATTTTGGCCATAGTCATATTTCACTTTCTGATTTAACAAATCGACATAAAACTTGCGCGAACGATTAATATCGGATACAGTTATTAAGGGGCAGATGAATTTCATATTTCTATTTTTTATCAACTATAATACACTTCAACACTAATCTATATTCTTACCACAATGAGGACATTTTATAGAGCCTTTGTTACTATTTTTAATCTTATCCATAAAACCTGCACTAACCAATGCTGTTGGCAAAGCCACTAACCCTATTCCCAAAATAGCAATTAAACCACTAAAAAACTTACCCAATGCAGTTATAGGATAAACATCGCCATATCCGACAGTAGTTAATGTAGCTACAGCCCACCAAAAACTTGCAATCACATTAGGAAATTTATCAGGCTGCGCTTCGCCCTCAATATAATACATAAGATAAGAGGCTATTAACAGTACTAAAAAAGTAACAAATCCAGTAATAGCTAATTCAGGTTTCTTATCTTTAATAACACTCCAAATTAGATTAAGAGAGCTATTATATCTGTTAATTTTTAATATTCTAATAAACCTTAAAAGTCTCATAGCTCTTAAAAACCTAAGATCTATTTTAATTACAAATGGTAAATAAAAAGGAGTTATAGACAAAAGATCAATTAAACCATAAAAAGAAAAGACAAACTTCATTGCAGATTTAACTCTACTACTAGAAGGATGCGTTAAATCTGAAACATAAATTCTAATAATATATTCAAAAGAAAATACTACTACAGAAAACACTTCAAACACTCTCAAAAAGTCTCTCAAAGAAGTATGAATATCAGTAATTGTTTCAAGAACAATTGCCAATAAATTCAGCATAATCAAAATCATTATAGCATAATCAAAATATGCATTTATTATTGACCCATGCGCTCCTTTTTCTATTAATCTAAAAGCCTTTTGCTTTATCATTAGATTTTTACATTTAGAAATTACACAATATTATTTCTTTCCTAAAGTGTAACCAAACGATAAATGAACAGACCTACTTTTAGCTTTTATATCGGGATAATTTTCGCCACTTACCATATTTATATTGGAAAAACCATTTTGATATGACAGTTGTATAGAACATCTTTTAATTGAGACTCCTGTCACTATTGAAACTCCAGCATCTATACTTGACATATACAAATTGCTACCCCAATCACTACTACCTGATACTGGATATTCATCACTATTTGTATTTTCAATTCCATTTCTACCAAATAAGCCTATACCAACATAAGGGCCAACAGCTCCAAATAGTTTCATATTTTCATTTACGTTCCACGACCGCTTAAATAATATAGGTATATCTAAATAGAACAAATCAGAGTACATAATAAATTCAATAACTCTTCCAGGATCGTCATAAGAATTCTTTTGTATTATCCGATCATTAACCTTATATCCTTTTGTAGTAAAAAGAAGACCAGGTTCAAAAGAATATTTATCATTAAATGGAATATTAACACTTACACCTAAATGAAATCCTGTCTTAAACAAGAAATCACTATTTTCGAAATAAGAACTTCTTGAAACAAAATCATTATTAAGACCTCCTTTAACAATAATCATTTGACCTTTAATAGTCTGCAGACAAGAAAAACAGCCAATAATAAATAAAAAATAGAATACTTTACTTTTCATAAAAAATAGATTAAAAAATAATTTAGGATTATTAAAACGTTGCCAAATCTATAAAAAATAACATTTGTTGATAACCTCTACTTTACAAATGTTTTGTTTAAATATAATTTGACCCCACATGGTTATATAGTTGGTATAGTATTATCACAATAAAAAACCGGACTACATTGTATAAATTATTTATCACTAAGAACAACACAATCGATATTAAATGGCACACCAAAGGCAAAACTAGCTGCAACAATTATAATTAAAAAAAGCCGAAAGTATCAACAATAAATTATTGGCTTTCGGCTCTTTACTAACAATAAAACATAGATACAATCACATTTAAAGTTGATTGCAATATCAAAATTAATTTATTGTATTATTATTTATAAAATCCTTAATCTCTTTTTGCACCCTCTCTAGCTCCGAAATTATTGCAACATGCCCAGCACCATTTAAAGTTACTAACTTAGAATTTGCTATTCGTTTTGAAGCCGACAAAGCGTACTTATAATCGACATTTGAATCGTCTGTTCCGTGTATTATTAATGTGGGAACCGAAATAGGTAAAGGATTAGGCTCTCCTATTTTTGAATATTGAATACGATCGTTCACATGACCTTCAAGACGCTTACTTAGGAAAGTATAACTGTGATCGAAAAATGAGAATAAAGCTTGTAACTTAACAGAATCGGCAGCAATAATTTTCTGATCGTGTTCCGATAGCATAACATTTTTACCTTTAAGAATATAATCGGGATTACGTCGTAACATCTTTATTTGAACCCAAGCCATAAAATCTTCGCCAAAGAAATTATTTATAAACGGAGTTTTATTTTCGACTATAGGTAAAACACGCTCTTTTGTTATTGCCGATATTAACACTAGTGACGATACTCTATCGGGATAAAGCATTGCAAAATATAATGCCGCAGGACCTCCTGCACTAATGCCTCCTACAACTACCTTGTCAATATTAAGAGAGTCTAACAACTCTACAAAAGCAGCCGACGACTGTTGGTAAGTTTGCCAACAGTCTAACAAAGGAGTTCGCAAATAACCAGGACGCGATGGTGTTATTGTTGTAAAACCATCAATTTTAAATGCATTTAACTGATCGCAACCACCTAAAGCTCCATGAAAAAACAAAAACGCAGGACCTTGTCCGCTAATTGCATATTCCATCGGACCTTCTTTTAATTGCATTATCTTGCTTAAGGCAAGAATATCACCCCGTTGACTATACCTAGAGACACGAAATGTGATAAAAACAGATAGGTAAACTAAAACTATTACCGATACAATTGTAAGCAGGGTGTACTTACCCAATTTTTTAATTCTATTTTTCATAATCATCCAATTTTATTTGAGAATATTCTACAATGTAACTATTCGAATTATGAAACAACAAACACTAACGCTTTTTTTATTAAAAAACTGTAATCACAATAATTACACACAATCACAATCGACTAAAACGAGTCAGATAATTGAGTAAAAAAAAACCGAATAAAGCTAGATAAGAACTTTATTCGGTTTTGACTTTACAAATTAACACTCGGAAATATATTGTTTAATAAACAATTTGACTTTATAATATCACTCAATATCGTTAACTACAATATTAACTGCTTTAATAGAATCTTCTCTGCTTATAAATTCAATACCATAAACATTTTTCAGATACTGCCTCTTTTTCTCAAAAGTGCTACCTTCTATCTGAAAATTATAAAGAGTACTATCGGCAATAACTTTTTGAAAATAAACATCTGGATAATTATCATCTAGCACCTTTACAAGCTCCTTTAACGAGGTAAACCTTAAATCTAATGTATTTAAGGACGACTTGTAATTACAATCTAATGAATCGCTATTGCTTTTATTAAGTTTAGAAGTATCTGTAACAACCAAACTCAATACATTAGTACAAATAGTTGTATCTTTTGTTACAAGGTTATACTTTCGACAAAGAGCATTTAGAATGGCTTTTTTGGCAATTATAGATGAATCGCGACTAACAAAACAAAGGTCTATTCTACAATTGGAAAGAGTGTCTGAACCCAACTTTACCTCTAACACTTTTTTATCAATAACATTTTGAAAGACCTTTTTTATTGTCATTTTTTTCATCGAAACCGAGTCATTAGTAAAATAGCAATGGTTATCGTTAAAATTTACAAAGCTTTTTGTTTGACCAAACTCAACACTATATTTTTGATAATTAACCTTTGAAAAAGGAAAGGCTCCTGTCATTAAAACAAAAGCAAAGGTTACTAAAACGAAGTTATGAATAGCATGTAGCATTACAGCCCACCAAATACCAAATTTAACACGCAAGTATCCTAAAAATATTCCAAGAATAAACTGAGGCATTACTAAAATTGGCAATATAAAAAACAGGTTTCGCCAATTACTAAAGTTTTGCAGATGTACAGCTCCAAACAATATTGCTGACAGGTAAAATACAAACCCATAAAATTTGTGCCAGTTTTTATAAAAAAATCGGTGAAGAGTAAGAGGTTTTACTAAACGTGTAAACTTAATAATAGATACAAAAAATAGCAAAAGATAGTTTCGACGATATCGCAATGGGAATCTAAAAATAAACTCTTCAACAAGTGGAGCGAATACTGCTACCGAAAAGAAAAGAACTAAATAACTGCTATTATTTAACAATTCTAAAATTTTATGACTACCAACATCTACGTTAAACCACTGTGTAACAATATCCATTAATGGTCCTATTGCATTAATTATAACAATTTCGAAAACAAAGAACAAAAGGAATGTTTTTACTTTAAAACTTGTAGATTGATTTATTGAAGGTTTTTCGCTAGGATGTTTTAAGAATTTTGCCAAATCGGCAAATTGTTGTTTTGCAAAATTAATCATTTTAATAACGTTTAGTTTTTTTTGATATAAATAAAGACACTAAAAAAAAGCCTCAACAACAATATGTTGCGGAGACTTTCAATTGTACTCGAGATGGGACTTGAACCCACACATCCTAACGGACACAAGGCCCTCAACCTTGCACGTCTACCAATTCCGCCACCCGAGTAAAGCGAGTAACAAATATAACAAAATGTATTAAATATAAGATTTAAGAAGTGCGATATAATCAGAACCAAAAGAAAATCATATATCACACTTCTTAATATTTTAAAGATTGCTTTTTACAAAATCTGTCATTCGAGTATACAAATGCAAACGAGTCTTTCCACCATTAATAAAGTGGTTTTTATCGGGATACATCTGCATTTCGAATTGTTTATTACTGTTAATAAGTTTTGTAATCAACTCCATTGAGTTTTGAACATGAACATTATCGTCGGCAATACCATGAATTAATAGATACTTTCCTTTTGTCCAGTTATCAACCAAATTAATTGGCGAATTATCGTCGTAACCCGAGGCATTATCTTGAGGTAAGCCCATAAAACGCTCGGTATACACACTGTCGTAATAACGCCAGTTAATAACAGGAGCAACAGCAACAGCCATTTTAAAAACTCCATCGCCCTTAAATAAACAAGAGGACGACATAAATCCACCGAAACTCCATCCCCATATACCTATTCTGCTGGCATCAACATAATCAAGCGAACCTAAATATTTAGCAGCTTCAATCTGATCGATAGTTTCGTATTTACCAAGCTGTCCGTAAGTAACCTTTCTAAAATCCTCGCCACGTGCACCTGTTCCGCGTGGGTCGACACAAACAACCATATAACCTTCTTGCGCCAAGTAGTGATACCAGCTATAATCAAACCTATCTAGAACTTGTTGCGAATTTGGCCCACTATATTGAGTCATCAAAACAGGATACTTTTTATTAGCATCGAAATTAAGAGGCTTTAACATCCAACCATTAAGACTAACACCTTCGGAAGTAGTGAAAGTAAAAAACTCACGATTAAGCTGTGGGTATGTTTTTAACTCCTCAACTAGCTCTTTATTATCTTCTAAAACTCGTAACTGTTTACCCTTTGCATTATGCATGGTAACATAGTTTGGAGTATTTAATGTTGAATGAAAGTTGATAAAATATTTAAAACCTTTACTAAAAGCAACCCTGTTATAACCTCTCTTTTGTGTTAGTTTAATCTCTTTTTTACCATTAATACCTACAGAATAAACATCACGAGTC
>Ga0193962_1000939_pt1 | contig 13589 bp, 2 predicted proteins | sample FB_5_MG_FD_140335 | JGI IMG/M metagenome (GOLD analysis project Ga0193962, IMG submission 140335) | Microbial mat bacterial communities from the Broadkill River, Lewes, Delaware, United States - FB_5_MG | ecosystem: Environmental > Aquatic > Freshwater > River > Microbial mats | place: USA...
AATTGAACTAAATAAAACAGAACAATCTTATTTAATCGAAAAACAGATTCTAGAGCAGCAAATTATGGGTAAAAACCATGAGCTTACAAACCACATAATGCATGTTACTGAAAAAAATGAGTTTATTGTTCAGTTAACCAAAAAGCTTCAAGATTTAAGTAAATACCTGAAAAAGGAAAATCAGAAAATACTCGACGATTTAATCCGTGAAATACAAGCCAACTCTAAAGATAACATCTGGCAAGAGTTTGATATTAGATTTGATGAAATCCAGAAAGATTTTAACGATAAATTAACAATGTTGTTTCCTGATATTTCAACTGCCGAAAGACGCCTGTGTGCTTTCTTACGAATGAATATGACCTCGAAAGAGATTTCTGCAGTAACTCACCAATCGCCTGGAGGTATTGATACTGCACGATATAGATTGCGTAAGAAACTTAATATAACCGATCCGAATGTTAATATAAATACCTTTTTGGCAGAGTTATAGTCAATAGATTAATAATTGAAAATTTGTATGTTAATAGAATTCCTTTTTTAATTAAATGAATGTTTTAACATAATATGTAATTAAACTTTTAGCTGTGAAAAAATTTTTAGTGTTCATTGTTTTCGCTTTTGTTTTAATATCTGTTCATTCTCAAGCTAAGCGTGATAGTCTTGTTGTATTATTGAAGCAGAATATTAATGATACTATACGTATTAATACATTATGTGAATTATCATCCCGAAATATCACAAATAATATCGATCAACGTCTGTTTTGGCTTTTTGAAGCATTAACAATAGCTGACAATAATAATTTGTCAGAAAAAAGTGCTTTAGTAAATATGTTAATTGGCAGAACATATATGGAGAATAGCGATTCATTAAATGGATTTAAATATTTTAAATACGCCGATAAATATTATAAAGAAAAAGGCAGTAACCAAGAGCAGGTGATGATGATGCTAAATTATGGTTTTGCATACGCTTCTTTAAATTGCAATGATAAAGGAATTGAATATTATTACAAAGCTCTGGCGATAACCGATGAGGATGAGAAAAAAGCTCATATATATTGCTTGCTGGGATCAAGTTATATTTATTTAGGCGATTATGAGTTAGCATTAAAAAATCTGTTTAAGGGTTCTGTGTTAGCCGAAAAAACAGGAAGTCAGATTATACTTACCGAAATAAATATGAATTTAGGTGGTATTTATTATATCTTAAAAGACTACGATAAAGCATTGACCTATTTTACTAGTGCCGCTGAAGAAAAACAAAAAATTGGCGACACAGAATCATTAGTTGTTTTGTATCATAATATTGGTAGTTTATTGTGTTCTCTGAAAAAAAATGATGAGGCAACTGCTGTTTTTCAAAAAGCACTGCTTTTGGCAAAAGAAATCGATGACAAACAAAGTATATCTGCAATTCTTGGTCAACTTGGTGTTGTTTCAGCAGATAAGGGAGATAATGAAAAAGCAATAGCATTTTTTAAAGAAGCTATTAGCAATGATGTTGCAAATAAAAACCCAAGTTTATATTCTAATCTAGGGCAGGCTTATCAGGATACTGGCAACTACGATTTAGCCATTGCTAATTACAAAAAAGGTATTGATATAGCTGTAGAAAAAAAGCAGTTAGAATCAGTAAAAAATATAGCAAAAAAAATCAGCTATTATTACAGAAATAAGCGAGATTATAAGAAATCTCTCGAATTTCAGGATGTTTATTTAGAAATGAAAGACTCTTTGCTAAATGAACAAATTGTTAATCGAATAAACGAAGTTCAGAATAAACATAAATACGAAAAGCAGGCAAATAAAATATTGGTTTTAGAAAAAGAAAATGAGATAAAAGAATTGAGATTATCTAGAAAAAATAGTCAGATTATTCTGCTGATTTTAGGTTCTTTTCTTTTTGTTTCTGTTATCATATTGTTGATACAGAGATATAAATACATAAAAAAAAGGTCTTCCATACTAATTTTACAGCAAGAGAAAATTCATCTCCAAGAGAAAGAGTTGTTGGAATTAGAACAGAAGAATCTTGAAAGTCAGTTAAACAAAAAAAATAATGAGCTTGCTAGTCATATTATGCAAGTATCCGAAAAAAATTCTTTTTTCGAACAGATGATTCAAAAGTTGTTGGACTTAAGTAAATATTTAAAAAAGGAGAATCAGAATAAACTTGATAATCTTATATCTGAACTAAGGGCAAATACACAAAATGACATTTGGCAAGAGTTTGATATCCGTTTTACCGAAATACAACAAGATTTCTATGAAAAATTAAATTCTAAACACCCAGATCTTTCAACCGCCGAGCGTCGTCTGTGTGCATTTTTACGTATGAATATGACTTCTAAAGAAATTGCAAATATAACGCATCAATCGCCTGGCAGTATTGACACCGCTCGTTCACGATTGCGTAAAAAACTTAATATTACCGATCCAAATATTAATTTGAATACTTTTATTTCTAACATCTAGAATTTGGCATCCTAATCATATTATTTCATAAGCCGTGAGTTAAATCCATGGCTTTTCTTTATTCCATATCCTGCCAGATAATAAAACAAAAACTGAACTTATAACATTTGCACTATATCTTTATTCATATAAAACTTCATTAACCAGCAAAATTTATCGTTTCGTCAATGATAATAACCTGTTCATGAATTGATAATGTAGTTGTTTAGTTTGTAGATTGTTATACTTTTTTGTAAGATGATGTTCAGAACAATTACCTTATCTGTGCGAATAAGCTGTGACCTTTTTTTTCTCTCCTCATTCACTTCTACCTATGTTTATGCGCTGCTAAATTTTTAATCTGCTTGTAAATGCTGCTTTTCTACTATCAAAAAATGTATTGTAAATGCAATACATATGAGTAGTTAGAAAAGGTTTACATGAATGATAAAACTAGAACTTACTTTTTTTGACGGTTTGTTTAGTGGCGCTTGAGATGAAATTTTAATTTTTTACCAATAATCTTTTAAAATGAGGAAAATTTATTTTTTAAAGGTATGTGCCTTTCTATTTATTCTCCTGGGTTGGAGTATAAATTCCAACGCACAAAGTGATGAGTACTGTAGATGTACTGTGTCAATGGTATCGTTTGAGCATATTGTTAATGTTACCTATGGTGATGTTAATAATGATTCTGCACACGAACAGTATGGCGATTTCACTGAGTTTTCATCGGCATTTAATGTTGGAAGCTCTTTTGATCTTTTCGTTACTATTGATCAATACGATTCTGATTATGTATATGCATGGGTCGATTGGAATCAAGATTTTGAATTCAGCAACGACGAAAAAGTTGTTCTTGCTCTTACTAAAGGTTCAAAAGTGTCAAATGGTACCGTTAATGTTCCTGCCGACGCTAAAATTGGTAAAACAAGAATGCGCATTGCCTGTCGTTGTGCTAATGAGCCAACACCTTGCGGTGAGTGGTTTATTGGAGAAGTAGAAGATTACTCTGTTGATGTTGTTGAGGGTGGAATTTTCGCTATGTTTTCTGCTTCTTCCCAAGAAGTGGGAGTTAATCAAGAGGTAACATTCACTGAGTCGTGTATAGGAAATGATAAAATTACTTCTTACCTATGGAATTTTGGCGAAGGAGCTTCTCCTGCTACATTCCAGGGCTTAACTCCTCCTGCTGTTGTCTATTCAACTGTTGGTTATAAAACAGTTTCTTTAACTGTTTCTGACGGAACAGAATCGGTTACTACAACAAAAGAAAACTTTATTAGTGTAGTTACTGGTTCTGCAGAATTTGCTAAACCTAAATATGTTGGTGCATCTACTGATCATAATATTATAAATATTTTGTGGTATGCTCCTACCGAACAGGCTACATTAAAAGGAACTGAAGGTTTCGAAAACGGTACGTTTCCTCCTGCAGGTTGGGAGTTAAAAGTGTCAGATGATTTAACTTCTGAGCTTACTGATCATACTGAAGGTTACGTTACTTGGAATTTAACAAGTTTAGATTGGAATGTTCACTCTGGAAAATATGCCGCTGTTATTGCATATAATAAACAAAAGTCAAATTGGTTAATTACTCCAGATGTAACCATTGGCGAAGCTAAACAATTGTCTTTTTGGATGTTTTACAAATCCGATAATTTTTCAGGTGAATTTCCTGGCTACCATACAAAATTTGATGTTATGGTAAAAGAAGGAGATGCTCCATGGACTAATCTAAAAAGTTTTGGCGAAGGTTCTCCTAGTAACTATATGGAAGAAGTTGTAACTGCCGATTTGGCTGCTTATGCTGGTAAAACAGTTAAAATTGCTTTCGTTCACACATATAGCGATGGTTATAATGTAGCTATTGACGATATTTGTATCGAAGATAACACAACAAAACACAATCGTTCGTTCTCGGCTTCTAAATTAATGAGAACACCATCTTCGGCTATTGAATCTTTGCAGACAACAAATAGATCTGATATTGTTGCTACAGGACGTGAAATAGTTCCAGAGGTTAAATATAGCATTAACAAATCTACAAAAGCAGATGCTACTCCTTCAGGATATAAAGTGTTTGTTGATGGTATTCAAAAAGGTGGTGTTTTAGCTGCTGATGCACGTTCATACAAAATAGAGAATGTTGATGCTGGTAGACATACTTGTTCTGTTTCTTCTGTTTACACAGAAGGAGAATCGTTTGTAACAACTCCTATTAATGTTGAAGCTACAGATCCTAAAGTATCTTTTACATCCGATTTAGATAAAGCTGGTATTGGCGAAGAGTTCACTTTCACTGGCGAAGTTTTAGGGTCGTATAATTCTGTTCAGTGGAACTTCGGCGAAGACGCTACTCCTTCTACTTCTAACGATATTGTTACAAAGGTTAAATACTCAACTCTTGGAAATAAAACTGTTTCGCTTACCATTAATGGTAAAGTAGTAAAAGAGATGATTAACTGTATTAGAGTTATTCCTGGTTCAAAAAATGTAGAGCCTTTATTAGGTGTAACAGCAACAGCCGATTACCAAGATATTACTATTAAATGGCCTTTATTAACAGAAGATATTAAGGTAAATAACGATTTCGAAGATGCATGGCCTCAAGTAGGATGGTCTGTTAAACAAAGTACAACTCTTGATGGTGAACTTACAGATCCTGAAACAACCGATGATCTAAATTCATGGTCACAGATTAATGCGGGTTCTTTTGGTGGTAATTATCCTCAATTTATCCATAGTGGCGACTATGCTGCTGGTATAGCTTATACTGCTCCTGGTTTTAACTGGTTAATTACTCCTAAAGTTACTGTTGAGTCAGGCGACAACCTTAAGTTTTGGGCTTGGTATTATAATGGTAGCTCAGGTGGTGTTTATTGTTACACTAACTTCCGTGTTATGATTAAATCTGACGATGTATGGAACGAAGCTCTTTTTTACACAAGTGGTTCTGAAGTCAATGCATACACATCAGAAATTGTAGTTGATCTTAATGCATATGCAGGAAAAGAAATTCAGATTGCATTTGTATATGAAAATACTGATGGTTGGCAAATGATGATCGACGATGTTTCGATTAAAGGATTAGGAACTAGAACACCTCTTTCTGCTGATTTCTCTAAGCTTAATATCTATAAAGACGATGTAATTGTTGATGAAATTACTGACGCTACTGTTACAGAATGGGTTGATGCAGATCTTCCTACTGGCGAATATAAATACTATGTAACTTTTGTTAATGCTGCCGGCCAAGAGTCGTATCCTACTAAAGATTTATACGTGCGTGCATACCACAAAGTTGATGCTCCTTACGAACAAACATTTGAGTCGGACTATTCTGACTGGATTTTCTTTTCTGGTAATCATACTTTTGCGGTAGGAGCTAATGGCGATTTCGACACTGATACTTACTCAATTCCTGCACGTGAAGGTAATTACGTTGCTGTTAATACATCCGATGTACCAGGAACAATGTTTGGATATACTCAGGCTGTTGATATTGCCGAATTTGATGCTATTAATCTTGATAGTTACGGACGTGCTTTCTTCGAGCTTGATTATGTTGCTGATCTTCCTGGATTTGCTATTACTGGTCGCGAAAACCCTTCTGACGATTGGCGTCTGATTAAACAGCTAAATTACAGTCAAGATTGGACACATGAAAAATTCATCCTTCCTACAGAATGTCTTAAAGAGGGATACCAATTCGGAATCTTATATTCAAATCAAAAACAACCGTCAAAAGGTTGTGCTTTCGATAATATAAAAGTATATGGTACCGAAGGTAAACACATTATTATCGAAAGTAATGGTGCTGAACTAGAAAGTGGTGCTACTAAAAATCTTGGTCTAATTAAGAACGGTACTACAAGAGATTATATTATCAAAATTAAAAACATTGGTAACGAAGCTATTAATCTGTTTGATATTAAATTAGAAGGCGATAAATATACTCTTAAATCTATCCCTACAAATGGAACAGTGCTAGCTGTTCAGGGTGTTGCCGAAGTTGTTGTTACATATACTCCAACCGAAGAGACTACAACTCCCGATTTAGCTACTCTTACTATTGGTTCTGATGCAGAAGAGAATCCTTACACAATTATTTTAAGTGCTGAGTGTGGTACTTCTGCTTGGACTTATATGGTTTATCTGTACGAAGATCAAACAGGACTTGACGGTAATAAAGATATTAACGAATGGGAAGTGCTTGGTTCTATTCCTGGTAAAGTAAATTACATTGTTCTTTACGACTGTAACGACGATTCTAAAGATGGTATTTACTATATCACTAAAGATCCGGGAGGAATGAACAATGAGATTATTTCTGAACGCATTAGCACTCATTTGAACGAAGGTTTAGACATGAATAATTCTCAGACTCTTGAGAATTTCATTCTTTGGGTTAAAGAATATTATCCTGCCGACCATTACGGTTGTAACGTTTGGGATCACGGTGATGGAATATTCAGACGTAATAATATGCAATGGCGTGCAGCTTGTGGACACATGAAAGTTTGGGATCTTGCTTCTGCTGTTAAATCTTTTAAAGAAGTTGACGGTAAAGGTTTCGATATCTTTGGTTTCGATGTTTGTCTGTTAGGACAAGTAGAAACAGTTTATGACATTAAAGACTATACAGATATTGTTATCGCTTCGGAGAGAACTGAACCAGGTGATGGTTGGGATTATACTACTCACTTTAAAATGTTAAACGACAACAATGGAAACGTAGATATTTACGAATTTGCTGCAAACATTGTTGAAGAGTTCGATGCTTCTTACAACAACGGTACTCAAGGAATTCAATCTACTACGCAAGCGGCTACTCGTACTGATTTATTTAACGAAGAATTTATTCCTGCTTTAAATACTTTTGCTGAGACTGCTTCAATAGAAATATTCGATATTAAAGATCAAGTTAATGCTGCTCGTCAAGAGGCTTGGTATGCAAACGATGTGGTTGATCATATCGATTTAGGTAACTTCCTTACTATCCTTAAAGGAAAAGAAGGACTTTCTGATAAACTATTAAATAAGATTGATAATCTATTATTTGCTTATAACAATTGTATTATTAAATCTTTAGAGAATGGTCACGAAGGTCAAGCAACTGGTCTAAAGATTTGGTTCCCAGAAGATATTAATGCCGATGTGAATAAAGATTTCTATTTACAATCAGATAAATATCTAAAAATTGCAGAGACTAAGTGGGATGAATTTTTAATTATGTTTGCTAATCCAATTGCTGTTGGTAAGCCAGAACCAGTAATTAAAGCTCTTTCAACCGAGAATATTTTTACTGGTAAAACAGTTAAGCTACAAGATGCTACATTCTGTAATCCTGAAGCAACTGGCCGTGAATGGAAAATCACTCCTAATAGTTACGAGTTTGTTTCTGGTGATGCTAATGCTAAAACTATTGAAGTTAAATTTAATGCAGAGGGTAAATACACTGTTTCATTAGACGTTACAAATAGTGAGGGTACAGGAACTATTGAAATGGTTGATATGATTACAGTTAAAGATCAGTTCCCTAAACCTACAAACTTAACAGCTAACTTAAATAACGATACTAGAGTTGTCTCTCTTGCTTGGAATAAGCCTGCTTCTGATGATAATGGCGATGAAACAGGAGATACTGATAAATTAGTTGAAGGTTTCGAAGGTGATATAGCTGCTAATGGCTGGTCTATACAACATAGTAAAACTCTTACAGGAGTGCTTAGTAACCCTGAAGAAGGCACTGAAACTTGGTCGAGAATGGATGCAGGCTCATTTGGTGGAAACAATCCTGAATATGTTCATAGTGGCACATACTCGGCTGGTATTACTTATTCTGCTAAAGAATTCAACTGGTTAATTACAAAAGAGCTTACTGTTACAGCTCAAGATAATCTTAAGTTTTGGTTATGGTATAAAAACGGTATTGCTGCAGGCGATGGTAATTATTACTATACTAACTTCCGCGTTATGATTCTTCTTGATGGTGTGTGGAGCGAAGCTCTTTACTATACTGATGGTGAAGAAGCTAATGGTTACGATTCAGAAGTAGTTGTTTCTCTTGCCGATTACGCTGGTAAAACAATTAACATAGCTTTTGTTTACGAATATACCGATGGATTCCAATTAATGGTTGACGATATATATGTTGGTACAGGTAACAATCCTGCTTCTACTAGCAGAATGACTCCAGTATCTAATGTTTCTCGTATGGCAAAGACTACATCTTATGCAAGACTTGACAGAGCTGTTGTCTCGTACGATGTATACCGAAACGATGAGAAGATAGCCAATGTTTCTAAATTAACACATGACGATCAACTTTCTGATGAATCAGGTGATTACGAATATTATGTAGTTGCTGTTTACGAATCTCCAGAAGGGCTGTCTGAGGCTTCTAATAAAGTTTCTGTTAATATTGAAAAGAAAGAAGAAGAGGAAGTAACTGCTATTGGCGATGGAATTGAGCTTGATGTAACAGCTTATCCAAACCCAAATAACGGAACTTTTACTCTTAATGTTAGCAATGCAAATAATGTACAATGGTACTTGTTAGACATTAGCGGACGTATAGTAAATAGCGGTGTTTCAAATGAAAATAACATAGTTATTACTGCTGAAAAAGCCGGTGTATATATGGTTAAAGTTATATCTGACCAAAAAACAACTGTTTTAAAAGTTATTGTGAAATAACTTCCCATTTTTGCTTTAATGATTGAAGGGCTGCTCAAACGAGCAGCCCTTTTTATTTTGTTACAAAAACAGATTAGCTTATAAATGTCATTGCAATATCACTGATGAATAATCCTTGTTGTCGCAGACCATTAAAAATTTATACTAATACAAAGTAAAATTTACAAAGAAGGCTTGGCAATTATTGCATTTAATACTCCTCAATGCTTTTATATCTGTTTAAACAATCTTTGCAGACTCAAAAATCAACAAGAATCCACTAACATCTTATTAATTCGATTCCGTAATCGATTATTATTAAAAAAGCAAGCTTTTAATCCCTATAAACAAGCTGTTAATCTAATTACCACAAAGCTTTGTTTAAGAACTAAATACACATTCTTGTGAGGTGATGTTGAGAAGAAATATCACCTATGTGAGAATAAGATGCGATGCATTTTTTCTGTTCCATAACACTTGTATCTATGTTTACCCAGCACATTAATAATAACGAAATCACTTTGAAATAATATTACCCAAGTGGTTTCGGAAATATTAAATAAGTGCCGACTTAAATTTATTAACCTATAATTTATTACAAATGAGAAAGATTTACTTTTTAAAAGCTTGTGTTTTTCTATTTATCCTCCTTGGTTGGAGTGTAAATTCAAATGCACAATCGAGTTATTGTGCTACTAATAGTGACTATTGTAGTGCCTACACTGAGCACCTTATTAATGTTACTTATGGAGATGTTAATAACTCTTCTGAAATAGAAAAGTATGGCGATTTTACTAGTCTAAATTCTATTTTTAGTGCAGGTGAGTCATTTAACCTAAGTACTACTATAGCTAATTACTGGGGCGATAGCTACTGTAAGGTTTACGCTTGGATCGATTGGAATCAGGATTTTGTTTTCGGTGATGATGAAAAATATGTTTTGGCCAAAGCAAAAGATGATGTAGCTTTATCTACAACTGTTGATATTCCTACTGATGCTGCTTCTGGAACAACAAGAATGCGTATTGTCTGCTTGTCTGGGTCTACAGAACCTACTCCTTGTTCTGCTGACATTTCTGGCGAAATAGAAGATTATAGTATTACTGTTTTTGGCGGTGGTGTTTTACCAATTTTTTCTGCTTCACCATTAAAAACTGGTGCTAATGTAGAAATTACTTTTACTCAGGCATCATTAGGTGAAAACATTACTTCATACTCGTGGAATTTTGGCGAAGGTGCTACTCCTGCTACTTACGAAGGTGCTACTCCTCCTGCTGTTACCTATTCTACAGTTGGTTTAAAAACGGTTTCTCTAACTGTTTCAGATGGTACTAATACAGAAACTAATACAAAAGAGAATTACATAAATATTATTTCTGGTTCAGCAGAATATGCACAACCTCAATACTTTTCGGCTACAGCTAGTTATAATACTGCTAAACTTACATGGTTGTCTCCAACTGCCGAGCCTGAAATGAATAACCCAGAAGATTTCGAAGCGGGTCTGTTTCCTCCTGCTGGATGGCAAGTTTTGGTTTCTGACGATTTAACTTCAGAGCCTGTTGAACTTGAAGAGGGGACTACTACATGGAATTTAGTTGATTTAGGACATTCTGGCGTATATGCGGCAGGGGTTTCGTATAGCGTAACAAAGTCAAACTGGCTAGTTACTCCTTCAATTGAAATTGGCGATGCACAACAATTATCGTTTTGGATGAATTATTACAATTCTGAGTGGGGAGGTTCTCAATTCGATATTATGATTAAGGATGGTGATACAGCATGGACAAATATCCAAAGTTATGATGCTAATTCTCCTTCAAACGAAATGGAATCGAAAGTAACTATTGATCTTGCTGCATATGCAGGTAAAACTGTTAAAATCGCTTTTGTTCAAACATTTACAAATGGTTACGATATCGCTATTGATGATGTTGCTATTGAATCAAATACTACAAAAAATGTTGTTTCTGAAAAGCTTCCTGTTAATACACATAAAAGAAATATCTCTTCAGATTTATTACCTAAGACAACTAAAAAACCTCTTTTAGCAAAATACAACACTCCAAAATCTACCAGATCAGATGAAGAGCCTACTGGATACAAGGTATTTTTAGATAGAGCTCAATTTGGTGATATTCTTGCTGCAGATGTTAATTCATTTACAATAGAGAATCTTTCTCCTGGCGATCATTTATTATCTGTTTCTGCTGTTTATGCAGAGGGCGAGTCGTATATGATTGAAGATACTAAAGTAACTACTATTGAGCCAGCAATCTCAATTAATGTTGATAAGATCATAGCTAATATGGATGAAGATATTCAAATAACAGGTACTGTTTTAGGCTCTTATTCTTCTATAGAATGGAATTTTGGCCAAGATGCTACTCCTGCTACTTCTTCAGACTTATCTACTACTGTTAAATACTCTTCACTAGGTAAGAAAACTGTTAAACTAACAATTAACGGAGAATTTGTAAAAGAAATGACCGATTTAATTGATGTTAAAGTTGGTACAGACGGTGTTACTCCACTTACAAACGTTACTGCATCTGCTAATTACGGAGATGTTACTGTTAAATGGCCATCTCTATCTTCTGAAGTGGTTCTTAGCGAAGGTTTCGAAAGCGCAAACTGGCCTCCTGCTGGTTGGGAAATTAAATCAAGCGTGACTTTAGATGGTGAATTAGTTCTTCCTGCTGTTAATGACCCACTAGATAAATGGTTCCACTGCGATGAGAATTCGTTAGGTGATGATAGATATATCCATTCAGGTTCATATTCGGCTGCTATTAATTATTCAGCTCCTGATTTCAACTGGCTTATTGCTCCAAGTGTTAAAGTTTCTGAAGGTCATAAACTTAACTTTTGGTTGTATTACAATGGTTGGTCTAGCTATTTCCCAGATTTTAGAGTAATGGTAAAAGCTGACGATACATGGGAAGAAGTTCTTTACTATACTAGTGGAACAGCGAGCAACGAATATGAAACAGAAATTTCTGTAGATCTGTCTTCATATGCAGGTAAAACTGTTAAGGTAGCTTTTGTTTATTATGGTGATTATTCATATGAGTTTGCTATTGACGATGTTACTATAACAGGTACAGTGCCTCTTTCTGAAGACTTCTCAAAATTAAATATTTATCGTGATAATGTTCTTGTTAAAGAAATCACTGATGCTACTCTTAATGAGTGGGTTGATGAAGGATTAATAACAAGTGAGTATAAATACTATGTTACATTTGTTAATACTCAAGGCGAAGAGTCGTTTCCTTGCAACGACGTTTTAATTAAAGCATACAGCAAAGTAGAAGCTCCTTATGCACAGACTTTTGAAACAGACTATTCTGATTGGTTATTCAACAAAGGAGAATTTGCATTTAAAGTTGGTACTGATGCCGATTTTGCTAAAGACGACTACTCTATTCCTGCTCACGAAGGAAAATATGTTGCAGTTAACACTTCTGACGTTAACGAAAGTTACTCTTCTTACTATTTTGCTTCTGATATTGTAGCATTCTCACCAATAAATCTTAATGGATATGAAGATGTTGATCTGGAATTCGAATATATGGCTGATGTTGCAAGTTTCGAACTTGTTGGTCGTTCTTCTACTAATGGCGAATGGGCAGTAATTAAAGAAATGACTACTTCTGCTGAATGGACTAGCGTTAAAATTTCTCTATATACAAGTTTTTTAAAAGAGGGTTACCAGTTTGGTTTCCGTTATACTAATTCTGAAGAAGCTTCAAATGGTGTTGCTTTCGACAATGTTAGAATTAATGCAATAGCAGTGCCTAAGCCTGCAATTGAAGCGCTTTCGTCTACTTCTATTTATGGTGGAGAAACAGTTAAGTTAAAAGATGTTTCTATTTGCTATCCTGCAGCAACAGGTAGAGAGTGGAAAATTACTCCAGACACTTACGAATTTGTTTCAGGTGATGCTAACTCAGAAGAAATTGAGATTAAATTTAACGAGTTAGGTGTTTACTCAGTTACTTTAGATGTAACAAACTCTGTAGGAAAAGAATCTGTTACTGAAACAGACTTTATTACTGTTTCTGAACCATTCCCTGCTCCTATTAGTTTAACTGCTAACCTTGACGCAGATACTAGAACTGTTGCTGTTGTTTGGGAAAAACCAGAAGATTCAAGAGCTGTTGTTTCGTACAATGTTTTCAGAAACGATGAGCAGATTGCTAATGTTTCGGAATTAACATATGCCGATCAACTTTCTGACGAAGCTGGTGAGTACGAGTATTTTGTTACTGCTGTATACGAAACTCCAGAAGGAGAATCGGTAGCTTCTAATAAAGCTTTTGTATCAGTTGAAAAGAAAGCGGAAGAAGTTACTGCTATTGGCGATGGTATGGTGCTAAATGTATCGGCTTATCCAAACCCAAATAAGGGAACCTTCACTGTTAATGTTAGCAATGCAAATAATGTACA
>Ga0193962_1000947_pt1 | contig 13523 bp, 9 predicted proteins | sample FB_5_MG_FD_140335 | JGI IMG/M metagenome (GOLD analysis project Ga0193962, IMG submission 140335) | Microbial mat bacterial communities from the Broadkill River, Lewes, Delaware, United States - FB_5_MG | ecosystem: Environmental > Aquatic > Freshwater > River > Microbial mats | place: USA...
TGCGGCTTCCATAACCGCAGGGTGCCGATACAGCACATCTTCCACTTCAATACTGGAGATGTTTTCACCCCCTGAAATGATAATGTCTTTAGATCGGTCTTTAATTTCGATATAGCCATCTTCATGCCATACCGCCAGATCGCCCGAATGGAACCAACCTCCTGCAAAAGACTCATCGGTTGTAGAAGGGTTTTTTAAGTACCCTTTCATCACCAAATTGCCGCGCATAAAGATCTCACCCATTGTTTTTCCATCTTGAGGGACTGGGTGTAAAGTTTCCGGATTAGCAACCATTAAGCCTTCAAGCATCGGTGCTTTAACACCTTGACGAGACTTAAGGCGTGCTTTGTCTTCTAATGAACTGTCATCCCATTTATCTTTCCACGCACACACCACGGATGGGCCATAGGTTTCCGTCAAGCCATAAACATGGGTCACTTCTATCCCCATCTCTTCCATGCCCTGAATAACCGCAGCTGGAGGAGCAGCCCCAGCAGTCATCACTTTAATCTTATGATCAATGCCCTGTTTCATCTCATCAGGGGCATTGTTCAGCATATTCAAGACAATAGGCGCGCCGCAGAAATGGTCGACCTTTTCTGCCCGTATAAGATCATAGATATCCTGATCACGAACATGACGTAGCGAGACACTTGTACCTGCCGCTGCGGCTATCGCCCAAGGGAAACACCAGCCGTTACAATGGAACATCGGTAACGTCCAGAGATAAGTAGGGTGACGACCCATATCCCAAGACACAATATTGCTCATTGCGTTCAGGTAAGCGCCTCGGTGATGGTAAACAACGCCTTTAGGATTGCCCGTTGTGCCTGAGGTATAGTTCAGGCTAATAGCGTCCCATTCATCTGCTGGCATCTGCCATGCGAATTCTGGATCGCCCGTCGCTAGGAAGGCTTCATAATCGGTAGAACCGATCAACGATCCACCTTCATACGTAGGATCATCAATATCAATAACAAGCGGGTTCTGTCCCATCATCTTCAGCGCTTTAGATACCACTTCTGAAAATTCACGCTCTACGATGACGACTTTACTTTCGGCATGCTGCAGAATGAATGCCATCGCTTCGGCATCCAACCGAATGTTGATCGCATTCAGAACAGCTCCCGACATCGGCACGCCAAAATGAGATTCAAATACTTCGGGTAAGTTTGGCGCAATAATTGAGACTGTATCGCCCTTTTCGACACCACTTTTCTGCAACGCGGAAGCTAACTGACGACAACGCTGATAAGTTTCGGCCCAATTACGGCGCAGGTCGCCATGAACAGTCGCTATCTCATCAGGATAAACAAAAGCGGCACGCTCAATAAAACTAAGCGGGGTTAACGCTGCGAAGTTTGCATCATTCTGGTCTAAACCCAGTTCATAGGGATTATGCTTTGTACTCATTATGACTATCCTGTCGATCACGTTGTAAAATGTAATAAGCGAAGATAAGCCCGTTCATTAATCCCACTGTTATTAGCAACAGCACGCATGTATAGGCCGCAAATACCGCTTCAGCACTTACGTCAGAAATGTCGTGATAAACAACCGATTTCATCCTAAGTACTTACCCTTATCAAAAATATAATACTACGTAATTTCCCTTATTACTCAAGTTATCCTAAAGTCATATCATTGTGATATTGATTTTATAACAGGGATTTCCCTAAGGCAGGCTATGAATAAAAGCGCTTCGATGGAATTAGAACAGTGTAGAGAAGATGCTGATCGCTACCGCCTATTAGCCGAGCAATCGACTGATATGATCTCTCGCCATACCCCCACACCGGATTGGATCTATATTGATGTTAGCCCAGCAGTGGAGAGGGTTTTAGGCTATACGCCGGAAGAGATCATTGGTACATCAGGCTACGAGCAGTTCCATCCTGATGACGCTGACAATCTCTCAAAACGTGACGATAGTGTGCGTTATAACGAAGGGATGTATACCAACATATATCGTTATAAGCATAAGGCTGGACACTACATATGGCTTGAAACCACCAGCCGCATAATACGTGATAACAATGGCAAACCAATTGAGATCATCTGCGTTTCCCGTGATGTTACTGAAAAAGAGGAAGCACAACGATCAATGCGCCGCCTTGCCCGCGTGGTAGAAGCATCCTCCGATATGATTATGTTCTGTAACCACAAAACGCAAAAACTGACTTATCTAAATGAATCTGCATACCACACCCTTGACTCTGAAAAAGATACGCCAGTCATTTACTACCTAGACCAACTTTTTGCGCCCAACGTTTTAGAGTCATTGGTCAGCGATGCCTTAGAACATGCCTCCATCCACGGTGTTTGGTACGGCAGTATTCCCATGAAGCTACCACAGCAGCTCAATCGGGTTGCAGAAGTCAGAGAGATTATTGCCCATCGAAACCGCCGCGAAAATAACTCCGTCGACTACTACTCCATCATAGGCCGTGATATCACCTTAAAACACCAAGCGGAAGAGGAAGCAAAGCGCCACCAATTAGAGATGGCACACATGTCCCGTCTACTCTCAGTTGGTGAAATGGCGACCGGCTTAGCCCATGAAGTGAACCAACCTTTAGCCACCATTCTCAACTATTGTCATGGCACCCAGCGGCGTTTAGCAGAAGGGGTCGACAACCCAGTCGCGACAGTATCTAAAACGATGGAGCTGATTGTCCAACAAGCCAAACGTGCTTCGGAAATTATTAAGCGCATGCGTTCGTTTGTGCGTAAAACGGAATATCAGTGCTTAGAGTTTTCCATAAATGATAGCTGCAAAGAGGTTAGCGAGTTTCTTTGCCAAGAAGCACTCGATCACAATATTAGCTTTGATTTCAATCTAGATGAGGCTTCACCCCTGCTTGTTGCCGACAAAGTTCAGATCGAGCAAGTGCTTCTTAACCTAATGCGTAATGCAATCGAGGCATACAACGATTGTAACAAGACCTACAGACCCGTTATCATCACCACCTGGACTACCTTAGGGTATATCCACATATCGGTTGAGGATAAAGCCAAGGGCATCTCAAGCGAAGGGTTAACAAACCTGTTTGAACCATTCTATACATCCAAATCTACAGGTCTCGGTATGGGGTTATCAATATCACGTACCATTATCGAGACCCATGGTGGACAATTATGGGTTGAGAGTGATGGCGAAACAGGCACCCATTTTTACCTGAAACTTCCGTTGAGAGATCAATAATGCAAGCAAATGTCACTGGTACTATTTACATCGTTGATGATGATGAGGATTTTCGTAATTCAATGCAGTGGTTACTCGAATCTGCTAACCATAATGTCGTGACATTTTCTTCCGCTCGCTCCTTTTTGGATGAGTTTAATGGCGAAACTGGTTGTATGTTGCTTGACGTTCGTATGCCTGAAATCAACGGCCTTGCGTTACAACAGATCATGCAAGAACGAAACATACAGATCCCCATCATTGTGATCTCTGGACATGGTGATATCCAGATGGCGGTCAGTGCGATGAAACAAGGTGCCCTCGACTTCCTAGAGAAACCATTTGATGGTGATGTCCTATTAAGACTTGTTAATAAAGCGCTCACTAAAGCGAATAAAGCACGCTTAGAAAATAGTGAGGTAGAAGAGATCCAAAACTGTTTTGCCAGCCTTAGCCGTCGTGAGAAAGAGGTGATGGGACTTGTTGTGGCAGGAAACGCGAACCGTGAGATCGCTGAAGAATTAGATATCAGCCCTAAAACTGTCGAGGTGCATCGCTCTCGTGTGATGAGCAAAATGCGTGCAGGCAGCTTAGCCGTACTCGTCAAACAAGCGGCTCGTTTAAACGAAGCCAGCTAACTATTTCCATATCCAATAAAAAAGGCTGATTTATTAATCAGCCTTTTTTATTGGATAAACCCATTCTCATCTATGCCGCCAGTTGTTCTCGGATAAACGTTTCCATCAATGCCAACACAGCATCACTTGCTTCTAAATGCGGAACATGACCGCAGTTATCCACAAAACAAGGCTGTGCATGCGAGCCAATACCATCACATATATCGGTTACTTGCTCTGGAACACCGTATTGATCGTCCTTACCCTGCATAATTAATGACGGACAATGTATATCTTTTAGCCAAGGGCTAAAGTTCATATTTTGGTGGCAGCTCTCACGCAACCAAGTCTCAGACCAAGCTCGAAATAACAGATCTGTACGATCTTCATGATAACGCGCAAGACGTTCGGGCAGATCGGTTGTCTGATACATCTCCACCGCTTCCCTAATCCCTTTAAGCGTCAACTGATCCGCATACAGATGTGCGGCCTCGGTCACCATCGCTACCACTCTATCACCCAGAGTCGCGGCGCCGATTAAGGCAATCGTTCCACCATCGCTATGGCCAATTAAAATCACTTTATTAATACCCGCAGCGTCCAGCATTTCTGCTAAACGTTGCTCACCTTCAGGTACTAAATAATCATCCTCCCGAGGTAACGTAATGGCTGAAGATCGACCATATCCCAGGCGTTCATTAACCAATACATTGCAGCCTAAACGTTCAGCTAACATCTCAGGAAACTTTTTCCACATCCGAATATGACCCAGCGCTTCATGCAAAAAAACCAGCGTCGGTTTATTCTCACCTTCGGGATGAATACCATGCATCGCATGAATTTGCTGCCCATCGGGCAAAGCTAGCATACGATCAGCCCATGCAATGCCCATCAACGCTCCTCCGGTACTGGAATGGAATAAGTCATAGTCGCGTGAGCCACAGGTTCACCTTCACCACCGGATGTTATATGCACCTCACCGATGCCTAAACGTTTCCCGACTTTAAGCATCTGAGCTTTGGCGATAATGTCCAGATCAGCAGCGGGCTTACGTAGAAAATTAATATTCAAATTGGTCGTCACGGCCAGTGAAACAGGGCCAATTTTACTGAGTAATGCCGCATAAACCGCAACATCAGCCAACCCCATCATGGCAGGACCCGAAACAGTGCCGCCGGGTCTAAGGTGTTGATCATCTACCGGCAAACGCATGGTTGCCGTGCCTTCACCAAGGGCAAGTAATTCCCCATACTGCTCCCCTTGCGGGAAATGCTCTTTAAGAAACACTTGCAGCTCTTCTAAACTCATTTCCACAATCTATCTCCAGCATAACAACCGAAAGAAGAACGGCATTTATACATTAACAATTGCCAATGTCGCCGTTACTTTAGCCACCAGCTTTCGTTCGTTACCGATGGCGTAAACCTCACCCTCAGCGACCGTCAACGTTTTACCCTGCTTAATGACTTTCGCTTCGCACTCAAGCGTGTCACCTTGCGCAGGTCGTAAGAGATTAATCGTAAAGTCTGCGGTTAACACACGCTGACCTTTAGCAATCAATGTTGCTGCGGCGGTACCGCAGCTATGATCAGCTAAGGTCGCCTGCACGCCCGCATGAACAAAGCCATCTTGCTGTTTATGGTTTTCGTTTAAGGCAATATTAGTCCGGCAACTACCGGGACTGAACTCAACGAGTTCAGCCCCCAGTAGGCGGATAAACGGCGCCTGATCGAAAACCCGGCGAGTTTCTATTTCGTAATCCGGGTTATTTACTCTCAAAGCCGTTCTCCTAATTATGCGCCTTGATCACTTTCATCACGTGCTTTATTACGCAGAATAAAGCGCTGAATTTTACCACTTGGCGTTTTCGGCAACTCACGCATAAAATCAATTTCACGTGGGAATGCATGTGTCGATAAACGACTGCGTACATGCTGCTTCAGCTCTTCAGCCAACTCATCAGATGGCTCAAAGCCATTCTTAATAACAACATAAGCCTTGATAATCGCGCCACGTTTCGGATCAGGTTTACCAATCACACCTGATTCAGCCACCGCATCATGTTCCAGCAATGTGCTTTCTACATCGGCAGGTCCAACACGGTAACCCGCTGTCGTGATAATATCGTCATCACGCCCTGTGAATGTATGGCTTCCATCACCATGGCTCATGACAACATCACCTGTTAGGTAATATTTGCCGTGGAAGGGATTTTTTTCTTGCCATGTATAGCCTTGGAAGAAGAACAAAGGCGAATTCTCAACATCGACTGCCAACTGACCTGTTTCACCCTCTGGGATCTCATTATAATCAGCATCTAATGCAACAACGCGGTGCCCTGGCATTGAGAAACCCATTGAACCAACACGCACCACTTCTTGCTCAAGATCATGGTGGTTACAAGCGGTCATTCCGGTCTCTGTTTGGCCGTAATGGTCCATAACTGGACAGCCTAAACGCTTATGAACCCAACCGATTACTTCTGGGTTTAATGGTTCACCGGCACTACTCGCAACTCGCAGATTAAACGTTTCATCAGCGGCTAGTACATCATCATTGGCCATCAACATACGGTAAGCTGTTGGGGCTGCTGCCAAGTTTGTAATTTTGTATTTACGCAACATTTCGTAGGTACTTTCTGGCGTAAAGGCGCCTTCACAGAAATGCGTTGTATTACCCAATAACATTGGACCTACTACTGCGTAATAAAGGCCGTAAGCCCAGCCTGGATCCGCAACATTCCAATAGGTATCTTCTGGACGTAGACCTACAGCAAAACGCATGTAGACATAGAAAGAGAGAATTGCGCGCGTTGGTACAGCAACACCTTTCGATTTACCTACCGTACCCGATGTAAACATTTGTAGGAAAGGCTCATCTGCGCCGATGCGAACCGGTGCAAACTCAGTAGACAGGCTGCCAATTTCCGTAACGAAATCACGATCGTCAGCGTACTTCGCATCAGCTTTAACTTTATCTACCAACAACGTAGCAGGGCAACCTACAACTTCATCCAGTTTATGACGGTTGGTTGGGTCAGTTACAACAAGCTTGGTACCGGCTTGTTGTACACGGTACTCAATAGCGCCAGAACCAAACGCAGTAAACAAAGGCTGATATACGGCACCCGCACGTAGGGTTCCCATAATAACAACCATCAATTCAGGCGTACGCGGTAATAATGCAGCTACGCGGTCGCCCTTACCAATGCCTTGTGAGGTTAGAAAGTTGGCAAACTGTGCCGCTTTCTCTTTCAGTTCGACAAACGTAAGCTGAGATGCTGGACGCTCTGCACCTTCATATTTAAGCGCAACACGATCACCCTCTGCCCACTTATCACAGACCTCTTCGCAAACGTTGAAGCCATCTTTCAAGTTTCCGATCATCAGCTCTTCGAGCATCGCCGGAGTAAACTTATCGTAATATTCCTGATAGTTTTCCGTTGTCATTGTATTTCTCTCATACTTATCATTGTTATTCTTTGTACCGTTTAGCAAAACGGCTAATCCATATGGATCAACCAAAAACACCTGCTAAACGGAGCTTATCTATCTCTTCTTTATCTAACCCTGATGCGCTCATTACAGAGTCTGTATCTACTCCTCTAAGCGGTGCATCAGTAGGTAATTCACTTGGCTTATTATCAAAGCGGATAGCCGGTGCTATCTGCACCTCTCCCTCATCTGTGCGACGAATCAAATCTCGCGACACAAACGCAGGATGCTCCGCAGCTTCAGTCATCGTCAGCACCGGCTCAACGCAAGCATCAACCTGGGCAAAACGCTTCTGCCATACGGCAAGATCTTCTGTAAGGAAAATAGCCTGCAACCGAATTTTCAAGGTATGGTCATCTAAACAAGCCAGCTCAGTCGCCTCTAACGTTTCTAATAACCGCTGCTTAAACTGGGGTTCTAAACTGCCGACCGAGATATAACGCTGGTCACGGGTACGGTAGTAATCATAGAAGCCGCCGCCATTAAGAAAGTGACTTTCATAACTCTCTTCTATCCCGCCATTCAGTGCTCCAGGCGCTAAAAGTGCCTGCAAAGCAAAACTGTTATCAGCCATTGAAATATCAATTTGAGCGCCTTTACCTAGGCGATCTCTCTGAATAACAGCCGATAAGATTGCAATCACAGCCGGATGAGAACCGGCCGCTTGATCCGCCACTTGGACACCTAAAGGACAAGGCCCATGACCGGAGCGCCCCATATGACTTGCAACACCCGAGAGTGCGAGGAAGTTATTATCGTGGCCGGCACGATCAGCGTACTCACCAGTCTGGCCATAGCCACTGATGGAGCAATAAATAAGATCCGACTTATGAGCACTTAACGCTTCATAATCCAAACCTAAGCGCTTCATGACACCAGGCCTAAACTGTTCGACAACAATGTCATAGTCAGCGATGAGCTTGTGGATAACATCTTTCGCGTCGGGATGCTTAAGATCAAGTGTGATTGAGCGCTTACCTCGATTTAGGTAACGAAACGCAGCTGATTGACCATCGATTTGCGGTTTCATGTTACGCACTAAATCGTCTCGTGTTGGCGATTCAACACGTACAACATCCGCACCTAGATCTGCGAGAAGCATCGTGGCATAAGGCCCCGGTAGCAACGTCGACAGATCCAGTACTTTTAACCCTTCAAGAGGCTTCATCGACGAATTCCTTAACTATGCTCACGCATAATTTCACGAGCGATGATCACTCGCTGAATTTCGCTCGTACCTTCATAGATAGAAGTAATACGCACATCTCTAGCAAAACGCTCTAATGGGTATTCTTGCATATAGCCATAACCGCCCAGCATCTGTAACGCGCTGTAGCAAGCATCATTGGCCTTCTCACTGGCAAACACTTTTGCCATTGAAGCCTCTTTCGCAAATGGCAGGCCTTTCTCTTTACGATCAGCCGCGCTCATCAGCAGCAATCGAGCCGCTTCAAGTTCGGTGCAGCGATCTGCGATATTCCATTGAAGGCCTTGGAAGTCAGCAATAGGACGACCAAATTGCTTACGCTCTTGAACATAATCGATTGCATAATCCATCGCCGCTAGCCCTACGCCTAGCGCTAAAGAGCCGATACCAATACGGCCACCAGCCAATTCAGCGACCGCTAAACGGAAACCATCATTCAAAGAACCTAAAATAGCGGATTCTGGAACTTCAACATTATCGAAATGAACTTCGTTTGTTGCCGAACCATGCTGTCCCATTTTCTTCTCGGCAGGGCCCACCGTAATACCTGGTGTCGTTGCTTCAACCAAGAAACAGGTAATACCTTTACCTTTTTTCGCCTCTGGGTCGGTTACCGCCCACACAACAAAGACGCCAGCAAACTCTGCACTGGTAATCCACTGCTTTGTACCACTAATAGCAAAACCGCTATCGGTCTTAACCGCCTGAGTACGCATCGATGCAGGGTCAGAGCCCGCACCCGATTCCGTTAGACAGAAACTGCCCGCGCGATATTCACCACTACAGATCAGAGGCAGGTACTTCTCTTTCTGCGCTTCTGTACCCATCGCTTGAATAACTTCAGCAACCATATTAGTCACCGACATGGTTACTGCAGTGGAAGCACAAGCTTTGGCGATTTCAGTCATCGCTAAACTAAAAGCAACGGTTCCGGCTTCAGTGCCACCGTATTCGCCTTTAATATTTAATCCCATAAACCCCAGCTCAGCTAACTGTTTACAGCTAGAAAGCAGGATAGATTTATCTTTGGTTTGGTCTAGTTTCTCAGCTACAGGGGCAAGTTCAGTTTCCGCAAAACGCTTGGCCGTGTCCTGTATGAGTTGTTGTTCTTCTGTCAGGGCGAGATCCATAAGGGTTTCCATGTAAGGGTTTACCCTAATCTATACCTTAAAATCCCTTTTACGTAAAGCAAACAGCGCTAAAGAATTCACAAAAAAGCAACATCGAAAATGAATCAAGGCAGCGGAAACACTAGTAATTGCGAGGTGTTAGCGCGTCTAAAACTTGAATGAAAAATTTATCACGGCGGAATAAAAAATAGCTTATAGAATTCTATAAGCTATTTTCACAAAACGAAGCGAAACTGAGATTCAACGGCTTGAAATGATCAACTCTGAAGTATCGCGTTTTTTTAATTTACGCCCTTTACGCTTCTCCACAATCAAAGGAACACACTGTTCATCGCTATCATAAATAACAACACAATCAAGACACTGGAAGCATTCGTCATAATCGACTTTGCCATCTTGCTCGATCGCTTGATACTCACAACGATGTTTACAAAGCTGACAGGGTTGACCGCACTCATCCCTGCGGGGCAACCATTTAAACAACCGTAACTTTCCAAAGACAGCCATGCCAGCACCTAACGGACAGAGGTAACGGCAATAGCCTTTATAAACAAACAAGCTAAGCACTAATAGAGCGACGGCCCACAGCACAAACGGCCAAGAGCGATCAAATAGTAGGGTGATACTGGTTTTAAAGGGCTCTATTTCAACAATACTGCCGGTCAATGGCACGGACAGCAAAGCCACGACTAAGATCACGGCCAACACGATGTATTTCAACCATTTAAGTTTTCTATCTAGTGACGCCGAAACCTTTAATTGGGGTAACTTCAGATAAGCGAATAGTTTGCCAATAAGCTCCTGAAGTGCACCAAAAGGACACAACCAACCACAAAAGGTCCCGCGCCCCCACACAAAGAAAGTAACCGCAATATACCCCCACAAGAGAACCGTCATAGGATCATAGAGAAAGAACTCCACACTGCGACCTGCCACCAACGCTTGCAAGACACCGGTGATATTGACAATAGATAACTGCCCTTGAGCATACCAACCAATGAAGACTAAGGTGAAGATAAGATAGAGCGGCCTAAACCAACGTAAACGGGCTTGTGCTTGGGTTAATAAACCGAATTTCAGTAGCGCGACCGTCAGAATAAACAACCCTGTAAGGAGTATGACTATATCTAATTTACGATCAGCCCAGAGGCTGTGCCATGTTTTATTATCGGATTCAGCCGCAACATAATAGCGTTCAGGTAGTATCGATTGAAAACCAACCCCTTCGGTCACGGTCTCCGGATAAAGCCAACCCTTTTTCCGTGTAACATGTAACTGAAACTCTGCGGGGTACGCCGGATCGAGACCCGCTTGCCCAATAACATGAAAAACCTTCCATTCATGTTCTTGCAAAGCACCAGGTAGCTTGAGTTGATACTCAAGATCAAATAGATCTAAACGATCACTCAAATCAAAATCACGAATCTCTATAGGTAGTTCCGCCTGATTCAGGCTTAAACGTTCGGGCACTTTTCCTCTTACAAAATCATCACCCACAAAAGAATGCCTGCCCGAGCCTAACACCAAGAGCAGCTGATCATTTTCAGCAATATTTTCCCGTATATAGCTCCATGCTTGTGGGAGTAGTAAGTTACGCCCCACTGTCGGTACACTTAAATTTGCCACATACAACTCAATGAATGTGCCATCAGGTTCAGCAAGGCCATCAGGATCTTGTCCCTCTCCGATACTACCAACGAAGCGATCTTCAATATCGCCATTACTAAACCGGTACTTATCTATAAGCCCGGCTTCAAGCAGTTGCTCCCAGGTCATCCGCTCATAGAGTTCAGTTTTGATTCTAGCGATTAGATCTGGGTCTCGGCCTTTAGCGTAGCCTAGCTTTTCACGCGCCACTTTCAGCGAAGAAGACAATAGAGATTGATTAAATATACGGACTGAAGCAGTAGCCTTAGTAACACCATCAATATAAGCATTAGCATTATTTTTAGCGCTGCCCAACGCGGGTTTAGCATCGATCTTTATATTTTGCATTAAAGAGATGCCAGGATACTGCTTAGCAAAATCAATCAGCGGCTTTTCACCGAGCCCTTCAAGAAACACAGGCTCATGATGGGACAGCACCCTTACATCGAGGAAACGCCCATCCGGATCAATAGCGACCAACAGATTAAAAGGTATACCTGCAAAACCGGGGATCGCGGCTAGGTCGATAGATTCAAAGGCATAACCGACAAGCGGGGTTTCGGTTGCATCTTGTTTTAACAAAGGCCAAATAGGTAGTTCGCTGTCCCGCTCACCAACGATATAAGGTGACGGGAAAGCCTTCTCCATCGCAGTTCGATCCATCACACCTGCCATCAGAACAGAGGAGCTCATAAAGGCAAAAAAGAGTACCAGCAACGTCAGTAATTTTAACGTTTGCTTGAATAGGTAGGACCCTAGAAAATTAAGAGGAACAGCACTGAGCTTCATAGTAGCAACTTACACTTATTATTATTGCTCTATATTAGCCATGACTGATTCACAAACAGAACAGAACTTTGGGCTCGCTAACCAAGCCTTTAGTACTCCAACTTAAGTTGGAATCCGCACGATAAATGTTACTTTTTATTAATTACCCTCCACCTCCAAACCAAGCAACCGCGGCAGCATATAGCTATTTATTTTCAATAAGTTAAGGTTGATCTTCCAGCCCCTTTAGCATAGAGCACAGCATAAATGATCGTTTATTCAATAAACATAGACGAGGATCAATTGCCCCCATATATTAAAAACTGCTATACATAAAGTAATCCTATGTTTTTAGTATTTTTTACTTTATGAATTTAAAACTAGATCAATCGATCAATGAAGCGCTTAAGCTTGTCAATGACCATAGCGGCCAAGATTATTTCGAAGCCCTTGTCACCAGCCTAGCCCACCTCATCCATGCAGATTATGTACTCATCGGAAAAATTGATCTTGAAAGTCATACAGCCCACTCTCTTGCGCTTTGGTGTGACGGTGAGACAAGCAGCGACCTTAGCTACCGTTTAGAAGAGACCCCATGCGACCAAGTTTTTTCTGGGGGGACATGTATTTATCCTAGGGATATAGCAGAACAATTCCCCAAAGATGAGATGCTCGCTGACTTTGGTCTTCAGGGCTATGTAGGAAGAAGTTTAAAAAACCGCAATGGTGAACCTATCGGACTACTGGTTGCTCTATTTAAACAACCGGATGTCGCCAGTGAAAATATTTTGAGCATTTTTGATTTGTTCGCAATACGCGCCTCTGTCGAATTGGAACGATTACAATGGGAAAACACATTACAAGAGCAAATCGAACTGCTTAAAACACAAAACCAACAGTTAGATCTGTCACACACCATTTTTGAGCATACCAATGAAGGGATCCTATTAACCGATCATCTCAATAACATCATTACCGTTAATGCCGCCTTCGAAAAGTTATCAGGGTACTCAAAAACGGAGCTCGTAGGTAAAAATCCAAGTATTCTCAGTTCAGGTTTACAATCTGAGCAATTTTACACGGAGCTATGGGGTTCTCTATTAAAGACCGGAGCTTGGCAGGGAGAACTCTGGAATCGCCGAAAAGATGGCTCGACATACCCTGTATGGAGCTCTCTAAGCAACGTAAAAAATAACCTAGGTGTAACCACTCATTATATTGCCAGTGTTAAAGACACTCTGATGGAAAAAGAGCTACAAGAGCAACTTTACCATCAAGCCACCCATGATTATCTAACCGGCCTCAGCAATCGCTTTGAGTTTCACCAACACGCCCAAAAAGCAGTTGCCCAAGCCAACCGTAATCAAGAACACTATGCTCTACTAAGAATAAATATTGATAATTTAAATTTAGTAAATGCATCTTATGGTCATGAAACTGGCGACCTGTTAGTGCAAACAATTGGCCAGCGGCTAA
>Ga0193962_1000948_pt1 | contig 13522 bp, 13 predicted proteins | sample FB_5_MG_FD_140335 | JGI IMG/M metagenome (GOLD analysis project Ga0193962, IMG submission 140335) | Microbial mat bacterial communities from the Broadkill River, Lewes, Delaware, United States - FB_5_MG | ecosystem: Environmental > Aquatic > Freshwater > River > Microbial mats | place: USA...
ACTTCTTCCAAAGCTACACGCGCAACAAGTTCGACCTCAAGATCGGTACCCGTTAGTGATAATTGCTGACCTTTAACATCTAATAAGACGTTAGAAAGTACTGGCAAGGTTTGGCGTTTTTCAACAACACCAGCAACAAGCTGTAATGGGCGCAGTAGTGCTTCCCTAGAAATTACGAACTTCATGTTTCTCCACTTTACCCATCTAGGTTGTTAGTGAGCGCATTAGGTTTTTATAGTCTTCCCTAATGTCCGCCATTGTTTCTTGTAATTCTTTTACCTTACGACAGCCATGTAAAACCGTCGTATGGTCTCGTCCACCAAACGCTTCGCCAATTTCTGGCAAGCTATGGTTGGTTAATTCTTTACTTAAAGCCATCGCTACTTGGCGTGGTCTCGCAATAGAGCGAGTACGACGCTTGGATAACAGATCTGATAGCTTTAGTTTATAGTATTCTGCAACAGTTCTCTGAATATTATCAATACTAACCTGTCTGTCTTGCAAGGCCAGCAAATCTTTTAAAGATTCTTTAATAAAGGGTAGAGTAATTTCACTGCCCGTAAAGTGCGAGTTTGCAATCACTCGTTTTAAAGCACCTTCAAGCTCGCGAACATTAGAACGAATCTTTTGAGCGATAAAGAAAGCCGCGTCATCAGGCAGATTAACATTTGCTTGTGCTGCCTTCTTTAGCAGTATAGCAACTCGCGTTTCTAACTCTGGCGGTTCAACGGCAACGGTTAAACCCCAGCCAAAACGACTCTTTAATCGTTCTTCTAAGCCATTAATTTCGCGAGGGTAGCGGTCACAGGTCAAAATCATCTGCTGCCCACCTTCTAATAACGCATTAAAGGTATGGAAGAATTCTTCTTGTGAACGTTCTTTGCCCGCAAAAAATTGAATATCATCAATTAATAGTGCATCTAAGCTTCTATAAAAGCGCTTAAATTCATTAATAGCGTTCAATTGTAACGCTTTCACCATGTCTTGCACAAAACGCTCTGAGTGAACGTACAAGACCTGAGCATTACTGTCTTTCTGCTGTAGGTGATTACCTACCGCATGCATTAAGTGAGTTTTACCTAAACCAACACCACCGTATATAAAGAGTGGGTTGTATGAACCACCGGCATTCTCAGCAACTTGCTGAGCTGCTGCATGTGCCAATTGGTTAGATTTACCTTCTACAAAGGTATCAAAGGTAAACGTTTTATTAAGAAAGCTTTGGTGCTGAATGCCACCTTCAACTTGAACTTCACGTCTACCTGGTGGCTTTGGTGAATTTGATAAACCAAAGCCAGAATTGTTCGAAGATCTTGATGGCCTAGAAACAGGCATGGTCGCTTGTTCTATATCTAAAGAGCCTTGCATCGGTGCATTAGCATCTTCTTCTGCATCATCCATTACAAACGATGGCTTTCTATTATTAGCAGGCTTTAAGGGTGCTGGTTTTTTTGTCGGCAACTTGGGCATAGGGGTAGGTGCAGCTTTTGGCTTTGCACCGCCTATGGTGATTTCCACATCAAGTAAGTGGCCATCATTAATTTCACAAACTATTTCGAGGATTCGATGAAGATACTTATCCTTAACCCAGTCTTTAACAAAACGGTTTGGCGCACGCAATAAAATGCCGTCGCCATTAGATTCGACCACTAAAGGTCGGATCCACGTATTGTATTGCTGTGAAGGCAGTTCATCCTGCAAATAATCCAAACAGCGTTTCCAGAGCGCCTCAGCCACCTAACAGCATCCCTTAAATATAATAAATCGATATAAATAGCAGGCTATTCTAACCTAAAAGCAACAAAGTTATCCACAAATAACCTCTAGAAGGCTCATTAAAAGGTAGAATAGTTGTGTGGATAACCAAGTTAAAGCTGAAAATGGTTTGTGAATAAACAAGCAAGCAAAATGACCCCTGTGTAAAAGTCCCAAGTTATGCACCGTTTGTTAGACTACTAATGCTCAGGTTAAACGCATTTTAAACATAAGTTTCAAACCATATAAGTTATTGTTTTATAAGGCTTTTTTATGGTTATCAACAGAATTATGGCTATATAATATTAGTAATAAGAATAAATAAAACCTTATATACATACATAAAACATAACCTTTAATTTATAAATCATTAAAAAGAAGTTATTCAATAAATAAAAAAATTTGAAAGAGATGATTAAAATAAATACAGATTGCCCATTGCACCCAAGCCAATATTTCAATACAATCTCGGCCCTAATTTTTAAACCCTAAATTTACACCTTGTGTGAATTAGATGAGTAATTGCTATGAAACGTACTTTTCAACCAAGCGTATTAAAGCGTAAGCGCAACCACGGTTTCCGTGCTCGTATGGCTACAAAAAGCGGCCGTCAGATTTTATCTGCTCGTCGTGCAAAAGGCCGTTCAAGCTTATCAGCTTAATATCGCTTTAATTAGTGTATGAATACTTTTGAATTCCCTAGATCCGTTCGCTTATTGAGCCCTGGGGACTTCTCCCAAGTATTTAATAACACCGAGTTTAAGGCCAGTAATCGATATTTGTTGGTTCTGGCTACTCCGAGTAAAAGCGGCGATTCTCGCTTAGGCTTTGTCATAGCTAAGAAGCATGTTAAACATGCTGTACAGAGAAATCGTGTAAAACGTATTATTCGTGAGTCTTTCCGCCTGAATCAGCATCAGTTGGCTAACAATGATTTTGTCATTTTGGCTCGTCCTGGGATTTCCGATCTCGAGAACGGCCAAATACGTGAAATGATTGATAGTCTCTGGTTCAAGCTGAGGCAATCTAATGGTAAACGATCAAATAAAAGTAAAAAACGCTAGTACAAAAGCTCCGTCTTTTGTCGCTAAGTCATTTTTATTGTTAGTTAATTTCTACCGTTACGCAATCAGTCCTTTATTTCCCAGCCGATGCCGTTATTATCCTACATGCTCTGCGTACGCGCACGAAGCGATTGTAAGATATGGTGCTTGGACAGGTGGAAAACTGGCCATGAAACGCATTTTGCGTTGCCATCCTTGGGCGAGTCATGGTGTCGACCCTGTACCAGAACTCAACCCTTCCCACTCATGCTGTAGACGGAACCCTTAATCATGGATATCCGCCGTTTTGCCATAATATTTGGCCTAGCCGCTTCAACTTATTTTTTAATTCTTGCGTGGAATGACGATTATGGTCAAGCCACGGTTGCTAATGCTCCTATTGCACAAAATTCTGCAATTGAAGTAGGTGATTCACCTGCTGCGGGCGATATTATTGCTGCTGGTCAAACCAGTGACATTGATAGCGACATTCCTAATATTGTTCCTGCTGTTGCAGAGCCTGTTATTCAGGCGGCAGCGAGTACACAGTTAATTCAAGTTAAGACCGACGTATTGAACGTAACGATCAACCCTCTTGGTGGTGAAATCGTTGAAGTGTCTTTGCCTGCTTATCCTGCTGATATCAAAAACAAAGATATTCCTTTTGTCTTGATGGAAAACAATGCTCGTCGTGTGTATGTTGCACAAAGTGGCTTGTTGGATGCGAAGGGTAAACAGTGGGAAAAAACTCAAGCGTACTCAGCGTCTCAAGTTAGTTACCAGCTGGATGAAGCTTCCGATGTTTTAACTGTAGAGCTAAGTACCCAGCTTGATGATGTTGAAGTGAAGAAGATTTTTACCTTTCAACGTAATAACTATCTAATTGATGTTAAGTATCAGGTAGCGAATGGTTCTGATAGCCAGTGGCGTGGTGTCTTCTTTGCTCAATTAAAGCGTGATCGCAGCGAAGATCCTTCTAAGGGCAGTTCAATGGGAATGCAGGCTTATTTAGGGCCTGCCATTACAACTAACTTATCTAAATACGAAAAAGTTAGCTTTGATGACATTGATGATAAGCGCTTAGCTGAAACCGTTGATGGTGGCTGGGTTGCAATGTTGCAGCATTATTTTGTATCAGCTTGGGTTGCTAACCCTGAAACTACGCACTCTGTTTACGCTAAGCCGAATAAGCAAGGCGAATACATTGTTGGTTTCCATGATGGCAAGACGCCATTGCAAGTTGCTGCAGGTGAGACGGGTACGATTGGTGCTCAACTTTATGTGGGTCCAAAATCTCAATACGTACTTGCTGATGTCGCTGAAAACCTTGATCTAACAGTTGATTATGGCTGGTTGTGGTGGATTGCTCAGCCGTTATTCGCAATTATGAATTTTATCGAATCGGGTTATATTAACTTTTTAGGTTTGGTTGATATTGATCTTGGTGGCGGCCTTGGCAACTGGGGTGTGGCTATTATCCTGCTGACGGTATTCATTAAATTGTGTTTCTTTAAGCTGTCAGCTACCAGTTATCGTTCAATGGCGAACATGCGTAAAGTTGCTCCTAAGCTTGCGTCTATTCGTGAAAAATACGGTGATAATAAAGAAAAGCTAGGCCAAGAAATGATGGCCTTGTATAAGAAAGAGAAGATTAATCCTCTGGGTGGTTGTTTACCAATTCTTGTACAAATGCCGGTATTTATTGCCTTGTATTGGGTATTGGCAGAAAGTGTTGAGCTGCGCCAAGCACCGTTCTTCTTGTGGATTAACGACTTGTCTGCAATCGACCCTTACTTCGTATTACCATTATTGATGGGTGCGAGTATGTTTGTTCAGATGCAGTTGAACCCGACACCTCCAGATCCAGTTCAAGCACGTGTTATGAAGTTAATGCCTGTTATCTTTACGGTATTCTTCTTGTTCTTCCCATCAGGTCTTGTACTTTATTGGGTTGTGAACAACTTGCTATCGATTACTCAGCAGTATGTAATCACTAAGCAAATTGAGAACGCTGATAGCTAAAGTTAGTAACCAAGAAGGTTATTTGACGCTTTAGTTAGCTAGTTCGATTAAAAGGCCGCTGTTGAAAGACAGCGGCCTTTTTTGTGGATAAAATACAATTAATATAATCAGTTCAATATAAACATTTGAATTTAAGCGACCCATGATTGGGTATTTATTCCACAAAACGGCGTAAATACTTCCCTGTAGCCTTAGTTAAAACATCCCTGTTTTAGATATTTGCTCCACAACTAACCAAAAATGGCTCTTACACTTTTATTATCCTAGGAATACTCATGTCTGCATCCGAATCCGTACACCAAGATACTATTGCCGCTGTTGCTACAGCACCTGGTCGAGGTGGCGTAGGGATCGTGCGAGTTTCTGGAGATAAAGCACAAGCAATTGCTCATGCAGTGCTAGGTCTGCTACCAAAGCCACGTTACGCGCACTATGGGGCTTTTAAGGATTCTGATGGTAATGAACTGGATCAAGGGCTAGGCATATTCTTCCCTAATCCACACTCCTTCACCGGTGAAGACGTTTTAGAGTTGCAAGGCCATGGTGGTCCAGTTGTTCTCGATTTTATCTTACAGCGCTGTGTACAGCTGGGTGCTCGTATTGCAAGGCCTGGTGAATTTTCCGAACGTGCATTCTTGAACGACAAGCTCGATCTTGCTCAAGCAGAAGCCATTGCTGATTTAATTGATTCATCATCGGCTCAAGCGGCACGTTGTGCGTTGCGTTCATTACAGGGTGTTTTCTCTGACAAAGTTCATGGCTTGGTTGATCAATTAATTCATCTGCGTACTTTCGTTGAAGCTTCAATTGATTTTCCTGAAGAAGAAATCGATTTTTTGAGTGACGGTAAAGTCGCCGCGATGCTGCAAGATGTTAAAGCTGCGGTTGCGGGTGTTTTAGCCGAAGCTAATCAAGGTGCTATTTTGCGTGAAGGCATGAATGTGGTGATTGCTGGGCGTCCCAACGCAGGTAAGTCCTCACTATTGAACGCTTTGGCTGGTCAAGATAAAGCCATTGTGACTGATATTGCAGGCACTACTCGTGATGTTTTAAAAGAACATATCCACATTGATGGTATGCCGTTGCACATCATAGATACTGCAGGTTTGCGTGATGCACTTGATGAAGTCGAACGTATTGGAATTCAGCGTGCTTGGGCGGAAATATCGCAAGCTGATCGCATCTTATTAATGATCGACAGTTCGCTAGAAACCGATGGTCAAAAAACCAATCCTAAAGCTTTATTACACGCACTTTATGATGAACAAGGCCTGAAAGAAGAAACCGAAAAATTGATCGAAAGTGGTCGCATTACCGTTATTCGTAATAAGGCCGATTTATTAGCAGATGATCATGTATCTGCCAAAGTTGGGCTGCATGAAGAAGCTGATTTTCCAACGCTGTCGATCTCTGCAAAACAGAATCTAGGAATTAACGAATTACGTGAACACTTAAAAGAAGTCATGGGATTCAACTCAACCAACGAAGGGGGCTTCTTAGCGCGCCGTCGTCATATTGAAGCTTTAGAAAAAGCTCAAGACGCTATCCAAGCGGGTGAAGACCAGCTTCTAGGCGCTATGGCGGGCGAGTTGCTGGCGGAAGACTTACGCATGGCACAACAGTCGTTAGGTGAGATCACGGGTGAATTCACCGCCGACGATTTGCTAGGCAATATTTTTGGTAGTTTCTGCATTGGTAAGTAATCACTTATAAGTTTTAGTAATAACTAAAGCCTGCATAATTTCAGCCGACATCTATAGTTATATCAATGCGTTGTACTTATTGAATGTAACTTGTGAGGTTGGCTGTGTCTTTGACTTATTTTTATCGTAAATATCTAAAAACATTATCGGTATTCTTTTTAGCGTTATTAATCGTGGGTTGTTTGCCTGAAGAAAAGGATGATGACGATGATAATGAGAGTAATAAAATCTCAGCGCTTAATGGTTTTTGGAAAGGGGGCTTTGAACAAACGGATACCCTAAGAGTTTTAATTTATAACGGCTCTGTTTATGCTTTAGATAAAGAAAAAGCGTTATTCGGTAGCGTTACATTACCTAGTGATGAAGAGGTTGATTTCTCTTTGACCGCTTATCCTTTCGCTTATGAAGACGAGCCCAATTTTGAATTTGTATCCGATAGAACGGCCACAAATTATACCGTAAATGGCTTGCTCGCAACCACATCCCTTATTGTTGGTGATTACGAAACCAGCAGTCGAGAGTTCGGCTCTTTAGAATTAACCAACGATGGCACATTTACTAATCCTTCTTCTCTTGCTTCATTAACAGGCAAATGGACCACGACTGATTTGGAATTAAATATAACCAGTCGTGGTCGTTTTCTTGGGGTGAATAATGGCACCAATAAAAACTGCTCTTTTGAAGGCCAGATTCAGCTGATTAATACGGCTCAATCGTTGCTTTCGATGACGCTAAACCGCCGAAATTGTGATGATTTCAACGGTGAATCTACGGGCTTTGTCGCTATTAATAGCGATGGTGCTTTAGAGCTTTATAGCAAGATGGGTAATCAATTATTGTTTATGAAATTTTCAGCACCCGCTTCTTCTTCGGGAACTGATACTACAGGTAACGAAACGGGTTCTGGAACCGAAGAAGAAACAACCACAGGTGATGGAACGAGTGAAGAGCCTGCGGCAGAGGGCGCAACCTAGGAGCTTTGATTGTGAATAACTCTGTGAATTACCTGTAATAACTTTGCTTATTTCTCGGTATTAGCACTTAGTAAATCACTGTATAAGTTTTGCTTTTAAATTTTATCCACATTTATGCACAGTTTTATACCTGCTCTGACTACTTGATTATTAAGGCTTTTAGCAATTTATACTGAAACTTTAATAACTTTTCGCACAGGCTTATTATTGAATGTGAATAACTATATTAAATAGTTGAACAATTTTTAATCATTATAGTTTTTCTATCCACTGCCTTTAACGTCTATTTCAGGTATAATGCGCGCCATTTTTAGGATTCAACGGTTATTGCTGCATACTCGTAATGCCCGTGGAATCAGCTTTGTGCTCAATTGAGCCTGTTTGAGGTTGTGCTTGTGGATTATCCAGTTCGTTATGATGTGATTGTTGTTGGTGGTGGCCATGCGGGAACGGAAGCTGCGCTTGCTTCTGCTCGTATGGGTGCAAAAACCCTGCTACTTACCCACAATACCGATACCATTGGCGTTATGTCATGCAATCCTGCCATTGGTGGCATTGGTAAAAGTCATTTAGTAAAAGAAATTGATGCCCTTGATGGTGCTATGGCGCGTGCAACCGATAAAGGCGGGATTCAATTCCGTACGTTGAATGCACGCAAAGGCCCAGCCGTGCGTGCAACTCGAGCACAAGCCGATCGTCAGTTATACCGCGGTGCTATTCGTGACATTGTTGAAAACCAAGATAATCTCGATATTTTTCAAGCGTCTTGTGATGACCTCATCATGCAAGGCGAAAAAGCCGCCGGTGTGGTTACCAATACCAACATGCGCATTCATGCGACGACGGTTGTATTAACCGCGGGTACTTTTTTAGGTGGCACCATCCACATCGGTTTAGAAAATCACAGAGGTGGCCGTGCTGGCGATCCACCTTCGATTGCGTTGGCCAACCGTTTACGTGAAATGCCATTTAATGTTGGGCGTTTGAAAACCGGAACGCCTGCGCGTATTGATGCGCGTTCTGTTGATTTTTCTGTGATGCAGGTTCAACCAGGTGATTTACCGTTACCCGTTATGTCGTTTATGGGTAACGTAAATGAACACCCGGAGCAGGTAAACTGCTACATCACGCATACGAATGAACGCACCCACGATATTATTCGCGCCAACCTAGATCGCTCACCGATGTATTCAGGGGTGATTGAAGGCATTGGCCCACGTTATTGCCCGTCTATTGAAGATAAGGTGATGCGTTTTGCGGATAAAAACAGCCATCAAATTTTTGTTGAACCAGAAGGTTTGCGCACACACGAGTTATACCCAAATGGTATCTCAACCAGCTTGCCGTTTGATGTTCAGCTAGATCTTATCCACAGCATGGTCGGCTTTGAAAAAGCCCATATTACCCGCCCTGGTTATGCGATTGAATACGATTATTTCAATCCTCAAGATTTGAAACACAACTTAGAAACTAAGTTTGTTCCTAACTTGTTCTTCGCTGGCCAAATTAACGGTACAACAGGTTATGAAGAAGCCGGTGCTCAAGGTCTATTAGCCGGAGCAAACGCGGCATTACGAGCGTTTGAGAAAGAAGCTTGGACGCCTCGTCGTGATGAAGCTTACATCGGTGTATTAGTTGATGACTTGATCACCATGGGTACCAAAGAACCGTACCGCATGTTCACCAGTCGTGCGGAATACCGTTTGATTCTGCGTGAAGATAATGCCGATCTACGGTTAACCGAAATTGGCCGTAATATTGGTTTAGTCGGCGATGAACGTTGGGCCGCTTTCTGTGAAAAGAAAGAGTCCATCGAAAAAGAAAATCAACGTTTAGCCACAACTTGGGTACAGCCGAATACACCAGAAGGTGATGCGGTAAATACAATGATCGAAAGTCCATTAAGCCGTGAATACAGCTTAAAAGATTTATTGAAGCGTCCAGGTTTGAACTATAACGATATTGCAGGACTTAAAGGTGAAGCAGTTAGCGATCCGCGAGTGGCTGAACAGGTAGAAATTCAAGCGAAGTACGATGGTTATATCTCTCGTCAGAAAGATGAAATCGAACAGATGCGTCGCTATGAAGAAACCCCTCTGCCTGAAAACTTTGATTACACCGTCATTGGTGGTCTTTCTAATGAGGTTATTCAGAAGTTGGATACTCAAAAACCAGAAACTTTGGGTAGTGCTTCTCGTATTCAAGGTGTAACCCCAGCGGCGATTAGCCAAATTTTAGTGCATATGAAAAAGCTAAAATTAGCACGTAAGAGTGCTTAAAAGGTGTTAAATGATACGGATTTGGATCTCTCATCAAAAGAGCAAACTGAGTCTGTAAAACTAACTGAGCGTATGAAAATGCGTTCAGGCGAACCTTTTAATAGCCTTGATATCGAATTAAGGCTATTGCGCGAAAAAGCGCGCCTTGCCTGCGGTAAATACAACGCTCATCCGAGCAAAGGCAACTTCAAACACATTAGCCGGTTATTCAACAAGTTATCCACAGCGGTGATTGAGCCGGGATTTCAGTGTGATTATGGCGGCCAAATCTCTTTAGGTGAAAATTTCTACGCCAATTTTAACTGTGTAATGCTCGATAGTGCGGCTATCACAATTGGTAATGACGTTATGTTAGGCCCTGGTGTGCATATTTATACGGTTGATCATCCGCGTGATGCTAAGGCTCGACGTGCAGGCGGTTGTATCGCGAAACCTGTGATCATTGCCGATGGCGTCTGGATTGGTGGTGGGGCGAAAATATTGCCTGGGGTGAATATTGGTGAAAATGCCATTATTGGTGCTAATGCGGTTGTGACGAAAGATGTTGCTGCTAATAGCCGTTTTTTAGGCTGAGGCCCGTTAGTAAGCGCTTTTCATCTTTTATGTTAGAATCCGAGCATTATTAAAACCACAGATTTAAACTTGGCAAATTATGGCTAACTACTCTTCAGCGATTTCCTCTGGCGCGACCCAAATGGGTATTTCTTTAAGCGATCAGCAACTTGAACTTTTGGTTCAATATTTAGAATTGTTTATAAAATGGAATAAAGCGTATAACTTGTCTGCAATTCGCGATCCACAGCAAATGATTCCGCTGCATTTATTGGATAGCTTAATTGTTCACTCTTATATCCAAGCTGTGGATAACATCATCGATGTCGGTACTGGGCCAGGTTTACCCGGTATTGTACTGGCCATTATGAATCCTAATAAAAAGTTCACCTTGCTGGATAGTAATGGTAAAAAGACCCGTTTCTTGTTTCAGGCTAAATTGGCTTTAAAGTTAGATAACGTGACGATTATCAATGATCGAGTAGAAGCCTATCAACCTGAGCAAGGTTTCGATATGATCGTATCTCGAGCTTTTGCATCAATTACGGATATGACGTATTGGTGTACGCATTTATTAGCGGAAAAAGGCATCTTTTTAGCGATGAAAGGTATTTATCCAACCGAAGAGTTTGCTGCGGTTGCGGATAAATATGAGCTAATTGAAAGCCATGAATTAAATGTTCCTGGGGTCGATGGTGAACGTCACCTTTTAGCCTTTAAACCAAAATAATTTAAATCCCTTATTCTTTGGGCTGCAGGATAGCGAAATGAGTAAAATTTTAGTCGTTGCCAATCAAAAAGGTGGTGTGGGTAAAACCACCACTGCAGTTAATCTATCGGCTTCATTGGCAGCAACCAAGCGCAAAGTCTTAATGGTCGACCTTGATCCACAAGGTAATGCGACGATGGGCTGTGGTATCGATAAGCACGATCTTGAGCAATCGTTATACGAAGTATTAACCGGTAATTGTGATATTAAAGAAGCGATCGTTAGTGCTGAAGCGGCTGGTTTTGATGTGCTGCCGACAAATTCAGATTTAACCGCCGCAGAAGTTGAATTAATGGATCTTCCTAATAGAGAGACTCGTTTACGTTCAGCTTTACAGCAAGTAAGTGCTAACTACGATTACATTATTATCGACTGCCCACCTTCGCTGAGTATGTTAACCGTGAATGCTATGGTCGCGGCGCATGGCGTGCTTATTCCAATGCAATGTGAATACTATGCACTAGAAGGCTTATCGGCTTTAATGCGCACGATTGAAAAAATTAAGTCGAATTTGAATCCAGAGTTAGAAATCGAAGGCATATTGCGCACAATGTATGACCCTCGTAATAGTTTAACGACAGACGTCTCTACACAGTTGATTACGCACTTTGGCGATAAAGTTTACAGTACCGTTATTCCACGTAATGTACGTTTAGCGGAAGCCCCGAGTTATGGTTTACCTGCGCTGTCTTACGATAAGAATTCTCGTGGAGCCGTGGCTTATCTAGCCTTAGCCGGTGAAATGAATCGTCGCACCAAAAGTAAAAAAAGTGCGGCTAAAAAATCAACTGCAAATAAAGCAGCTGGCAAAAAAGCCAGCCCAAAAGCGACTAGCCAAGCATAATTGCCGCTAGCACTGAAATGATTGGAACATAGCATGTCAAAGAAACGTGGCCTAGGTCGTGGCCTGGATGCATTATTAGGTGATGCATTAGCACATAGCAAGCCTGCAGCGGATGCGGTAAATAATCAGACGCAAGAGGTGAGTATTGAACCTCATGCTGTTGAATCGGTTGCCGCTCAAGCGGGTGGCATAAAGCATCTGCCGGTTGAATTTATTCAGCCTGGCCAATACCAACCGCGTAAAGACATGCATCAGGAAGCATTAGAAGAGCTTGCGGCCTCTATTAAAGCACAAGGCTTAATGCAGCCGATTGTGATTCGTCCTCTGTCGAGTAATGTTCCTGGTAAAGATGAGCGTTATGAAATTATCGCTGGAGAACGTCGCTGGCGAGCTACCCAGCTGGCAGGCCTTGATACGGTACCGGTAATCATTCGTGATGTTCCCGATGATGCGGCAATCGCGATGGCTTTGATTGAAAATATCCAGCGCGAAAATTTAAACTCGATGGAAGAAGCGCAAGCCCTTCATCGTTTGCAGCATGAATTTGAACTGACCCAGCAAGAAGTAGGCGATGCTGTGGGTAAGTCTCGGGCAACGGTAGCGAATCTATTGCGATTAATGCAGCTTAATGAGGATGTGAAAATCATGCTCGAGCGCGGCGATATCGAAATGGGCCATGCAAAAGCCTTGTTGGGCTTACAAGGTCAAAAACAGAGTGAAGCCGCACGTCATGTTGTCGCCAAAGATATGACAGTGCGTCAGACCGAATCTTATGTGCGTAATGTGCAAAATGATGCCAATTCTGGCGATCAAACAAAAGAAAAAGCACGGGCTAATCCTGACATTCAGCGTCTAGAACGTACGTTAGGTGAACGCTTGGGGGCTAATGTGGCCATTCAACATTCAGCGAAAGGCAAAGGTAAGTTAGTGATTAATTACAGTAACTTAGATGAGCTTGATGGAATTTTAGCGCATATACAATAAAGTCTGGTTACTTACTAAAGTTTAACGTAGACACTACTAGACAATTAAATCAGTGCAATTTTCGACTTTAGGTTGAAGAATAGGCTGCGAATCAATATAATCCATGCGCCTAAAATTAGTGGGCGTAAGAGGGGTCATCTGTGACATCGATAACTAGACCTCCTGTTTATCGCATCATTTTGATGCAGTTTGGTTTAAGTTTTATTGTCGCGTTATTCGCGTTGATACATAGCTTTGAAGCCGGTTATTCCGCCTTGTTTGGTGGATTAGCCAGCGCGATACCAAATGCGTATTTGATATGGCGTTCGTTTAGATACCGCGGTGCTCGATCTGCTGGTCAGGTCGTGCAATCGTTTTATCAAGGAGAATCAGGAAAGTTTGTGCTCACCGTTGTTTGCTTTGCGGTGATATTTTCTTTGGTAGATCCCTTGGTTCCCTGGGCATTGTTTGGGGCGTTCATCACGGTGCAGTTTAGTCATGTGATGACAGCAATAATTGCGAAGCTCTGATGAGTTCATTCTCACGATTGAATTGATCAGAGCTTTTTAACATTTTTTTAAACTTATGATTGAGAGTGAAAGATGGCAACTGATGCTA
>Ga0193962_1000952_pt1 | contig 13501 bp, 11 predicted proteins | sample FB_5_MG_FD_140335 | JGI IMG/M metagenome (GOLD analysis project Ga0193962, IMG submission 140335) | Microbial mat bacterial communities from the Broadkill River, Lewes, Delaware, United States - FB_5_MG | ecosystem: Environmental > Aquatic > Freshwater > River > Microbial mats | place: USA...
AAAAGGGCCGCATACACCAACCAGGCGCCCAGGGAAAACACCTCTTTTACATCCCATCGCCAAAAATTGCCCCACACGGATTTGGCATAAATAAAGCCGGTGACAAGCCCAAAGGTAAGCAAAGCAAATCCTGTGGTAATACAGGTATAGGACACGGCATCCAAAAAATCCAAAGAAGGCAGCCGTTTAAAAAAGAACCCCGGACTTTTGCCTTTGATGCCCTGCTCTTGAATCAGATAAAGAATACCGGCCCCGCAGGCCAGAGCAAGCATGGCTTCCCCGGTAAAAATAAGAATGATGTGTCCGAAAAAGAAAATGCCCTTGTATATTTTGTCCGGGGCCTTGGCTGCCTCGGGCAGAAAAATGGATGCAATCATCAGGACACTGATCATGGCCGTGGCATACACGCCAAGAATTTTTAAACGGAACCGGTACTGGGTGTAAATAAACATGGCAGCCAGGGAGAGGCCTGCCATGGACAGGCTCTGGCCAAGGGTGTAGATGGGCAACCCGCCAAGCGCCGCGCTTTGCAGAACAATGGCAAACAGATGGACCACGGCCCCGATGCCCACAGCGCCGAAGGAGGTCTGCTGTATCCGGTTTTTCTGGTAAAACAGATAACAAAAATACCCGGCTGTACTGATCAGGTAAAAAAATGTTGCGCACTGTAACAGGATAAAAGGAATATTCATAAACATTACAACTCCCTGGTCTCAAAATCGGGCAAAAGCCTTTCCAGACTAAAGCCGTCATCCAGGACCTTGGCAAGCACGGCATCAATCTGCCGGGTTTGTCCTGCGGCAATCTTTTCAGGCAAATCGGCATCAAGCAGGGCACGGAAAATTTTGCGGTGCCCCTTGGGATCATGTCCCTGTTCCAGCAAAATGGCTCTGATACGGCCTAAGAGGGCTGCAAGAATACCATATTCAGGACCGAAACGTACCTCAAGGGCCATACGCAGGCATCTTGAAAGTGCCGGACTTGCCCCGCAGGTAGATACGGCAAACAACAAATCGCCTCTGTCCACCACCGCGGGCAGGATAAAATCCCCTTTGTCCCGGCCGTCAGCAATATTGCACAATATATTTTTCTGTTGTGCAGCCTGCCGTATACCGGCATTTAACTGCATATTATCTGTGGCGGCAAAAGCCAGGCTCATGCCATCCAGATCCGAATCTTCAAATTCTTTTTCTTTTAGGGTGATATCGGAGAACGGCGTATTAGACAATTCATCCGAAAAGCCAAGGCTGACCACGACAACCCGTGCGCCTGACCGGGCAAGGCCAAACGCCTTTCTTGTTCCCACAGCCCCACCGCCGACCACAAGGCAGCGTCTGTCTTTAACATCTAAAAAAATTGGATAATAATCCATCACCTCATCCCTTATTCGCCCTTGTTTGAGCAGGGGGATTAATATATATTGCCTGTTAGTTTTTTTCAATCTTTATCATTTAAGACCACAGATGAAATAAAGTGAGTCAGAGGGCAAGTAATTTTGTTCATTTTATAAAATTTGTAGTCCTTGGGGGCAATGCCGTGATTATCGATTCCCATACCCACCTTTTTTTCCAAGCCGTTGCAGATGACAGGACTCCCTTCTTTGACAACGAGCCTGAATTCAAGCTTTTATATGATTCTCCAAAGTCAAAAATTGCAACGTTGTCTCAACTGATAGAGACCATGGATGAACATGAGGTGGATATCTCCATTCTTTCAGGATTTCCATGGCGCAATCCCGAATACACAAAAAGAAACAATGATGCGATCATTAAGGCGGTCACCGCCCACCCGAAACGATTGCGGGGGTTGGCCTGTTTTGATCTCTCCTGGGAAGGGGCGGCAAAAGAGGCTGAACGCTGTATTGATGCAGGACTTTCCGGTGTGGGAGAACTGGCCTTTTACCTGTCCGGCATTGATGATCGAGCCATCCGGCTTATGGAACCCGTGATGGACGTACTCAAAGGCAATGGCAATTTACCGTGTATGATTCATACCAATGAGCCTTTGGGCCATCACTATCCGGGAAAAACCCCTGTGACCCTTGAACAGATTGACAATCTGGCCCGGACCTTTTCAGACAACAAAATCATTCTTGCCCACTGGGGCGGCGGCATCTTCTTTTATCACATCATGAAAAGACAGATGAAAGAACGGCTTAAAAACATCTGGTATGATACGGCTGCGTCCGTATTTCTTTATGATCCACAAATCTACGATATGGCGCTCAAAGCCGGGGTACTGGAAAAAGTTCTGTTTGGCACGGATTATCCCCTGCTTACCCCTGACAGGTATTACAGGGACATTAACCAGTCAAAACTGACGTTAGAACAAAAACAAATGCTACTCGGAAAGAATGTCCAGGCCCTGTACCCGGACTTATAAAACATACAGATTCAGAACCGTTTCCAGATTAATCTCGAATAATTTTTATTGTTTAATTTGCCATGAAGAAATGTATTCTTCATGGCCTTCATGGTAAAAAATCAAGCCCAGTAAAATTTATACTTTTTACAAGAACGCCTGTGCAACCTATACATATTTTTCAACTTTCGTTGTGCATTGAGTCTGGGTATCGATAGATCAAATCAGTCCGTGGCATTTAGAACGCAACTTGTTAAAAATTGATAATCAATGAGAAGATATATGCGGAAACCTAAATTTACATTATCATTTCAATGGAAAATTCGAATTGTATTTTGTCTCCTGTCTGTTGGCCTAACCAGTTTTGGTGTTTACTATTTTTATGTAGTTAGTTATCAAACGATTTTCGGTTTGTTACAAAAAAATATTCGAGATGTTAGCAGCGTCGGTGCAATGCTGTTCGACCACGACAGCAGAAATGCCATCAAACGTTTAAAGACAAAGGCTTTTGAAGAAGTTGAATTTGACCACCATGTGATTGATGCCCTTCCGGTGGGTGGAAGCACCAAAAGCATCTCTCCAGAAAAGGTAAAAATCATTCAATCGTCAGATGATTTTCAAACGATTTTGCACCGCCTTAAAATGATAAATTATGCCAGCTATAAAGACGCAGTGCCTCTGTTGGATGATTATAAGGAAAGCAATCATGAAGGTTTTGCAAAAGGCATGATGGGAACATATCTTATGATTGGGGTGGATACTTTGCCGGGAGATATGGGGATGTATCTTGTATCTTCAGACGCTGAAGCAACGGATGATGGTTGGCCGGGAATCCCCATTGGTACTTTGTTTCGATCTTTTGTTCCATTTTTCAAAATCAGACATAAAATATATACTCATCATGAATTGATAACAGATAATTTTTACAAATCCTTATCAGGAAGTATTCCGATCTTAGACGAGCATAACGATACAATTGCCGTACTTGGTGTAGATTATTCTGTTGGGCCTGAGTTGAACAAACTCATCAAGTTGAAATGGATTTGTATTGTCTTGATCCTATGCAGTTTTATCCTTTCCTTTTTGCTCTCTTTTATCATATCAACTTTCCTTAATAGATCCCTCAAATTGTTGATAGAGGGGGCGAAAAATATCGGGCAGGGGAATTTTCAAACTCGGATCTCAGTCCCTTCTAATGATGAGTTTGCTATTCTGGCTCAAGAGATCAATAACATGACCCAAAACCTTCAAAAAATAACAGTATCTATGGATAAACTTGAAATTGAAATAATACAAAGAAAACAGCTACAAAAAGAAAAACAAAAAGTAATTGAGGCCCTTGAAATAGCCTTGGACGAGATTAAAACCTTAAAAGGAATTGTCCCAATTTGTGCCAAGTGTAAAAAAATTCGTGACGAGAAAGGTCATTGGAATACACTCGAATCGTATATTGAGAAACACTCTGATGCGTCTTTTAGTCATGGCGTGTGCCCGGAATGTTTAGACGCGCTTTATGGCAAAGAAAAATGGTATATTAACATGAAAAAAAAGAAGAATGTGCACTCTTCTGCGCATAGATTAAACGAATCATAAGAAACATCAAAGGGTCTTTTTTCTAATCATATTTATAATCCATATGAGTAATTGGAAATTGGCATTAAACTGCAGGTATTTAAATACGATTTTTATAAGATCGGTTCCTTTTCTGTAGCTCCGGGAATGGTAATAGAGAAGCAAGTCCCCTTGCCGCGCCGGCTTTCCACCTCAATGCGGCCGTTGTGGTACTGGACAATATGTTTGACAATGGCCAGACCCAAGCCTGTGCCGCCCTGGTCCCGGCTTCGACCCTTATCCACCCGGTAAAACCGATTGAATATCTTTGGCAGATGCGCCGCATCAATACCCTGCCCCGTATCTTTGACCTGGATTTCGATATTTGGGGCTTTCAGTTCTACATGAATGGTAATGCATGCCCCCTCACCACTGTACTTTATGGCATTATCCACCAGATTAAACACCGCCTGCTCCATGAGCGTGGGGTCCACCAGACCGGCAATGGCATCCGGGCAGTGGGCCTCCATGGTTACCCCCCGGGCCTGGGCCCGGTCTGCACAGAACCTAACGACCTTTTGGATCGAACCGGCCAGGAGGTGTGTCTCAAGCTGGATATCGGTTCCTTTAAGGCGCTCCAATCTTGAAAGTGCCAAAAGGTCATCAATCAGGCGGACCATGCGGTTAACATTTTTTTCAATAATCCCCAGAAACCGGCTGTACTGGGCTGCCGATTCCTGGTCCGGCGCACCTGAACTGTCCGCAGTCATCTGCAACAGGGTTTCAATAAACCCTTTGATTGTGGTTAAAGGAGTTTTTAATTCGTGGGAAACATTTGCCGCAAAATCCTTGTGCATGGTTTCAAGCAGTCGTATCCGGGTGATGTCACGGAAAATAATCAGGGTACCCATGCGCTTGTCATGGGTGTCATACAAGGCTGTGGAGTGAATATTAAGCACCATGCGCTCATCTGCATCAATTACAATGTCATCTTCCACAGGTTCTGCGGTGGCAAGGGCTTTTTTAATGAATACCTGCAGATCATAATTTCTGGCGACCTCAAGCACATGCTTTGTTTTCAGCGTTTCCGGCGAAAAATCAAATATTTTGGCAGCAGCCTTATTGATGGTAATGATCTGCTCCTGGCCGTTAATGGCGATCACACCCTCCTCCATACTGGTGTGAACCGCTTCAAGCTCCCGGCTGCGGTTTCTGACATCCATGATCTTTTTATTAAGTTCCGAGGCCATAAAATTCATAGCCCCGGCCAGCTGAGACAACTCTTCGGTATCCGGATAGGACAGTCGGTTGGTCAAATTGCCCTTGGAAAACGCCTGGGCCCCTTGACGCATCTGCTCCACGGGCTTTGTAATGCGCCTTGAAACATATAGGCTTGCCAAGGCAGCAGCCATGGTGGTCAAAACCAAAACCAGGGCAATTGAATTGCGCATCGCCTCAATCTTGGCGTCGATATCCGAAATGGAGACAGCCGTCCGGATTACAGCGAATTCAGACCGATTGTAAACAATGGGAAGAGCAAGGTACATCATATTTTTATCAAGGGTGGGGCTGTAGCGTACGGCCATGCTTTTTTCACCGGAAAGTGCCGCCTTAATTTCAGGCCGTTTCCTGTGATTTTCCATGGTCTCCACCCTGGCAAAGGAGTCGCCGATCACCTCTCCTGAATGCAGAATAACCGTAATGCGGGTCTGAATTTGTTCTCCCAAATTTTTGCACAGGGAATCAATATGCTGTGAAGACAAGCCATCCACATACAGAGCACGGGCAAATCGGTCCTGCATCAGCGACGCCTTGACCATGAGTTCACGCTGGCTGGTTTCAAGAAAAAAGTTTTTGAAATAGCTGGTGGAATACCAGGCTTCCACGGTCAAAGACAAAAGAGTAATAACCAGAAATGATGGGAAAATCCGCCAAATCAGCTTTGTTTTTTTACGATACATGGAGATGTCTTGCCCATTTTTTTATTTATGCACTCAAAGGGCATAAAATGGATGTGCCCTTATTCCTTAAAACGATAACCCACGCCCCGGACAGTTTCAATACAGGATGAATAGGCACCCAGTTTTTTACGCAAGCCGACGATAATAACATCAATGCTGCGCTCGGTCACTGCATAATTTTCACCGTGAATGGCATCCACGATCTGCCCCCGGGTAAACACCCAGCCCTTTTTCTCTGCCAGAAAAGAGAGCAATTCAAATTCAGACAAGGTCAGTTCAATAATTTCACCTTCAATGGTGACCCGGTGTTTGGCCCGGTCAATGACCATATCCCCTTCCTGACGAACACGAACCGGCGACTCAGGGGAACTTTTCCGGCGGCGACGCAGGATGGCACGAATCCGCGCAGTAAGCTCTCTTGGGCTAAAAGGCTTGGATATGTAATCATTGGCCCCAAGTTCCAGACCGGTAATAATGTCGGATTCCTCGCCCTTGGCCGTGAGCATAACAATGGGAATATCCGTGGTGACATCGTTATTTTTTAAATATCTGGTGACTTCAAGCCCGTCAATTCCGGGCAGCATAAGATCCAGTACCATGAGATCAGGGCCAGATTGTTTAGCAATTTTAATGGCCTCCTCCCCGGTCATGGCCTGAAGTATATTGTACCCCTCGCCCTTGAGATTAAATTTTATCAGTTCAAGAATGTCTTCCTCATCATCAACAATCAATATGGTCTCTTTGGACATTTTTTATTTCCGTGTTAGGTTATTGTTAAAATTCAAGAATGGCGGATAATCTCGCCTTCTATCAGGTAAATAACTTCCTCTGCAATATTTTTAGTGTGATCACCCACCCGTTCAATATGCCTTGAAATAAGATACATATTGATAATTTCCTCAACCTTTTCCGGATTCTTGCGTATGGCATCTTTCATGACACTGTAGGCCTCATTGCGCATGGCGTTAACCTCCTCGTCCATCTCCCTGACTTTATATGCGAGATTGCCATCCAGACTGACAAGGGCATCCAGGCTGAGTTTGAGCATTTTTGCCGCCTGTTCGGCCATGGCGGTGTAGTCATATTGAAAGGCATTTGAACTCCGACCGCCTGTCTTAAACCGCCGGGCAATGTTAGCTGCATAGTCGGCAATACGTTCAAGGTCGTTGTTGATCTTGATCACAGCGGTAATCAGTCTCAGGTCCGTTGCCACAGGATGATACAGAGCAAGGGTTCTCAGGCATTCCTCTTCGACCTCAACCTCCTGGGCATCCACCAGGTAATCGGTTTCAATGATCTGGATGGCCTGCTCAAGATCGTTTGTCTTGACAGCATATATGGTTTTTTTAAACCGGTCCTCCACCATGGCACCAAGGGACAGAATCTCCTTTTTGATCTTGTGCATGGCCCGGGTAAGCTGGTTGGTCATAAATGTCCTTCATAATTTATATGAAAGTTCCAATAAGTTACTGAATTACTTTCATGCTTTGTTGTGGGTTGAGCCTCGGTATTGATAGACCAAGTCAGCCCGTGGCTGTTATAAAAGCTCAAGGATAATCCATGTTAGTTTTTTACCCTGATATCATTAGGAATGAGTTAGAATTGTATTAACGAGGGATTAATTTTATTACAAGATCTGTTTTTCAAGGTAGAGGATATTGCCTTTTTCATTATAACTGAAACGATCAAAATAAGTTCGCATGATACTCAGGCCCCTGCCGTGATCAGCCTCATCCGGAACCACCTGATCCTGGACTTGCATCCATTCGAAACCCGCCCCCTGGTCCGAAATTTTCATACAAAGCCACGGATCCCGGCTTATGTCCAGCTCCATGGAAACAAGCTTGCCCGTATCGTATTTATTCCCATGGCGCACGGCATTTGCCATGGCCTCTCGCATACCTAAATTCACGGCAAACAAATAAGGAAAAAACTTTGGTCCCTTGGATCTAAGAAAAAGAAGCACCGCAGCACAGGCCGTATCAATATGCCCCATGGTGGAAGAAAACCGTATGAAGACACGATCTTTCTCCTCTTTGATTTCATAAACATCCAGAATTTCTGGCATCATCACACCTCAATGCATAAAAGAACGATATCATCCTCGGACATGGGCTTGCCGTTAAAAAGGCGGGAAATCAGCATGTTCGGAATATCGGAAAGGTCTATCTTGCCCACTCCCTCAAGGATGGATAAAAGCCCTTTCACCCCTGCCACCCATGATATTTTTTTTTCTGTGGATTCCACCAGGCCATCTGAGTAGATAAAAAATCGATCCCCTTTATTCACTGCAATTTTTTTTATGCCAAAGGTAGCATCGGCAAACATGCCCAGAATGTCTCCCTGGCCTTTGATAAAAAAAGGTTTTTTACCCTTGGGCATGTAAACCACAGGGGGGTGCCCTGCATTCACCAGGGTCATGACCCTGGTGCCGCGATTCAGGTGGATGTAGCATGCGGTGAGATATTTTTCCTTGGGCAAAATTTCCACAAGCACGTCATTGATCATTCTCATGCTTTCTATAGGCGAATACACCAAGTTGCAGTTCTGGGCCAGGAGCGCCTTGACAGATGCAGTTATGTACGAGGTCCCAATGTCATGCCCCGATGAATCCGCCAGAAAATATCCGGTAATCTGATTTGAAATATTTAAAATATCATAAAAATCCCCGCCGGCCTCTTCCAGAGGCAGATAAAAAACACTGAATCCGGCATCGGGGAAGTCTTCGGGACTGGGCAGCATGGCGTTCTGGGCCTGGGTTACCTGGCGCAGCTTTCTGGCCTGGTCCTGCACCAGGGAGTTGGTGGCAATGGAAAGTTTTAGGTGAATACGCACCCGGGCCAGAACCTCCTGGGGATGAAAGGGCTTGACTATATAATCCACGGCCCCGAGCTCAAAACCCTTCAGCTTGACATCCACCTTGGATACACCCGTTAAAAAAAGCACGGGGATGGTGACGGTGGCCGCATCGTTTTTAAGCTTTTTAATCACGTCAAATCCGTCTTCACCGGGCATCTCAATGTCCAGTAAAATAAGATCCGGATGTTCTTGAGCAGCTATACGCCTGGCATCAGGTCCATTGTCCGCCAAAAGGGCAATATACCCCTCCTTGGTCAGCACTTTTTCAATGAGCTTAAGATTCAACAAATTGTCGTCAACCACAAGTATGGAATATGCGTCCGCCATATCACTTTCCCGATAGACTGCCTTCAAGTTGTTCCAAAAGGTGCTGCATTTCCAAAAGCAGATCCTCCAAACCGTCAAGCCGGCCTGCCCGGGTACGGGTCTCCATAGCCGCAGCCAGCTTAGAAAGTCTTTTAAATCCCAGATTCCCGGACGCCCCCTTTATGGAATGTGCCACAAAGCTAATGGATTCCACATCACTATCCCGGAGACCACGGCGGATCTTTTCCAGAGCAGATGCCAGGGTATCGGCTAAAAGGCGGCCCAGTTCTTCGGCTTCATTTGTATCAACGCGTAGGAACGATTCAATATTACGAAAATCCATGAAATTACCTGTAATGCTGTTAGGTGAGGCGCTACAAACTGTAAAATTATAAGAGATATAAACATTCTTGTAAAGAATTAACGAAACCGTCAAACGATTTGGGACTATAACCGAAAAATCAGCGGAACAAATTACAAAGATTGGTAAACGAACGATCCGTATTGAAACGCTTTTGGAAACAACAAAGCAGGTGTTTTATGAAAAAAAATTAAAAATCTAATCTCATGATATCCGCATCGCCCGGCTGATCAGAAGTCGCTGTATCCGACCGGTTATGAACGGCAGGGTGTCGATAGACAGGTCAGCCCATGGCTGTTATCACTAAGCAGAATTACATTCCTCCATCCACAAAGACTCCGCTGTCTCCAGAATATCCATTACGAGGGTCGTGTGGCCGTTAATACTCATGGTTCCCTTAATTCCGGGCTGCTTAAAATTGCCGTCATCAACGTTTAAGTACACGTCCAGAATATCCACCGGCGGAGAGACCATCAATCCAAACTCCCGTTCATTTACTCTAAAAACAATGACCTCCTGAAACTCTTTTTTAGGCAAAACGTCCACATTTGCTATTTCAGAAATTTCATAAAGCCTGAGCACGTTTCCCCGATATTGAATAACATTTTTATTTTCTATTTTTTCAATATCGTCGATTTTAAAGCGTTCAATCCTCTGGACATGTTCAAAAGATGCCGCAAAATATTCTGTTTCCATATTTTTAAACATGACGATTGATTCTTTAACGCCCTCGGGGCTGGTTTCCCGGTTCAATTTTTTTGAAAGCCGGTTTGATTCTGATACATTAGACAACCCAGCCAGTTGCGCCAGATTCAAAATATCGAGAATCAACGAGACCTTTCCATCTCCCATAATTGTTGCCCCGGCATAGGCTTTATGTTTTTTTAAATGTCGCCCAACCGGCTTGACAACGATCTCTTCGGAATCATAGAATCGGTCCACAACAAGCCCGTACTTATAATTTCCTGCAAAAACAATTGCGATATTCGTAACGCCGAATTGATTCTGTCGCCTGTCCGTTTTAGCCCTTTCCTGTGTATCATCTGTTTTTTCAATGCCAATCACACTGCCGTCAGCGTTGTATTTTATAGAACGGCGGTCAGCCAAATTTTTCCTTCGATCCGTTTTTCGTGCGCCACTTTCAGGACAGAGATAACGTCTTTCAATATCCAGCAAGTCCGACAGATTAAGCAAAGGCAAAAGTTCGCCCCGAAGCCTTATCACGTCCGCGCCCCCAATCTTTTCAATTTTATTTTTCGTATCTGCGGCCGGGATTCTTAACAGTTCACTTAAATTCGTCTGCGGAACGGCATATTTTTCATCCCCAATGGAAATCATCTGACTTGGAATAATCGCCAGGGTTAATGGCAGTTTTATAAAAACAGCACACCCATTCTCCCCAATTGAATCAACGTCAACAGCACCACCAATCATGTCAATGGCGGCAATTATCTGTTCCGGAATATCCGTCGGTGACAATAAAACACAATCTGCAGAGATGACAATATTAACCTGACCTGCATCCTGAAAAGCCTTCAACTGAATGTTAGTGTCATTTGTTTTTTCAATTTCCCAGCCGCTTTGAAAAGCACTTGCCTCAAATGTAACAAAGGTGTCAACAAGTGCATCCAATGGTTTCTGGATGGATTCAAGGATGGTTCTGTCAAGCATGACATCCCTACCTGTTCCATCCAGCACCACGCGATCCCCAAATTTTTGACAGATTTCTTCAAAAAGGCTGGCAACAGGCTGTATCCGGGTCTGCATGATCGCATCCTGGATCTCTGAGGTGATCAGATCTATGCTCTGCCCGGATGCTTTGATCACCGCGATATCAGAATTATTAATTCCCTGGATAAGCTGGTTTCGCCCCAGCACAAGTTCGCCTGCCAGGGAGATCAAAGTTTCAAGAATCTTGCGGCTGACCTGAACAGGCGAATTATTATGTCTAAGCATTTTTTCCATATTTTATCTCCTGCGCTTGCCTGGTCGGCACCTGTGGTCCGGTTTAGAATAAGGCCTGCCGCCCAAAAGTCGGCAGGCCCATGTCAAATATTTACAGCTTAAACCTGCCGACCATCTCGTTAAGATCTTCCGACAGTTTAGATAATTCCAGAGCACTCTCATTGATCTGTATGCTTCCGGCCGTGATCTCGTCTGCAGACTGGCTGACCAGGTGGACATCCTGGGTCACTTCTCCTGCGACAGCTGAAGTCTGGTTGACATTTTCATTGACCTCCTGAACACCGGTGGCCGCCTGGCTGACATTATTGGAAATTTCCTGGGTTGTGGCAGACTGCTCTTCAATGGCAGTGGCAACCGACGAAACAATGGAATTGATATCGTCAATGATTTGAACAATCTCTTTTATTGCGTTGACCGATTCCGTGGTGGTTGACTGTACTTCACCTATTTTAACTCCAATCTCGTCAGTCGCTTGGGCTGTCTGCCTTGCAAGTTCCTTGATTTCACCAGCCACCACAGCAAAGCCCTTGCCGGCCTCGCCGGCTCTTGCAGCCTCTATGGTTGCATTCAGCGCCAGAAGATTTGTCTGTTCGGAAATATCGGATATGGCTTCCGTCACTTTGCTTATCTCAGCAGCGGCCCGGCCCAGATCATCCACTTTCTCGGAAATATGTTCGGCTTTTTCAACAGCCTGACTGGTTGTCTGGCTGCCTTTTGCCGTATTTGATGAAATCTCGTTGATTGTTGCAGACATCTCTTCTGCAGCGGCGACAATCATCTGCAAATTGGCACTTGTCTGTTCAGTAGCGGCGGCGACACTGTTCATTGCGGTTGCCATCTCTTCTGCGGCCGAGGAGACGTTATTGGCCTTTTGGGATGACTGCTCGGCCCCTGCCGTCATCTGCTGGGACACCGCTGACAATTCCGTGGAAGATGATGTCAATGTCTGAATACCCTGGGAAATGTCATTAAACATATTTTTCAAATTGTCCGTCATCTGCTGCATACTGGCATATACCCCAGTCAGGGCCTTGCCGGTGGTTGGAAATTCATAGGTCAAATCTCCTGCAGCAATCCGGTTGGCCACGTTGGCAATTTCAGATGGATCATTGCCCAGCAGCGCCATAATGCCTTTAACAAACCACAATACAGCCAGTACGGTCAAGACCAGGAAGATGGCGGCGGCGACAAGCACCATATTTCGAATAGAAATCACAGGGGCTAAAAACTCCGATTCATTCTGGGTGACCACAAGGCTCCAGCCTGTGGAAGGTACGGGTGCAAAACCGGCAATCTTATCAGTCCCTTTAAAACGATATTTTTCAACACCTGCTTCCTGGGCCAATGATCTTCTGGCAATTTCCTCCATCCCCTTAAGCGTGGACACATTAAGTTTAAAAATATAATCTTTTACAGGGTGAGCGATAAAAAGTCCGTCTTTCCCCACCATAAAAGGATAACCGGTCTCCCCCATTTTTACCTGTGTGATTTCTTCAGATAGAGCCGTCAGTTTTACTATTATGCCCAGGATCCCGGCAAAGGAACCGGAAGCCGCCTGTAAAGGGACGGCAACAACAACGATGGGCACCCCGCTCACCTTTGAAATAACAGGGTCGCCTATAATACTTTTACCCGATCTAGCGTCCTGGAAATATTTCCTGTTTCCCAAATTCAAATTTTGTTGCCTATATTTGCCAGAATCACTGTCAGATATAACCCGGCCGGATGAATCCGTAACAAAAAAGAATTCATAATTTTCTCCGATTTTTTTATAAACGGCTGCCAAATATGTGTCCGCAGCGGCCAACGTGGAGGCTGCGCCCTGGGGAACTTCATTTCCAGATTTTTGGGCTATTTCCCGGATAAAGGATTCCGAAGCCATGGCTTCGGCTTTCTCGACTTCTTGTTTCATGGAACGGTCTACCATGGTTGCAATATTTTGCGCTGTGAGCGTTGCCTGTCCCTCGGCAATGCTGACCAGTGCGGTGGAAGATTTAGTTATCGAAAATACCCCCACGACTACCAATGGCAAAATTGCCGCCACCACACCGCCAACGATTAATTTTGTTTTTAATGTCATTTTTTTCATTATTATCTCCTCTCTTGTAGATCCATCTTGTTTTTTACGATTTTAAGA
>Ga0193962_1000954_pt1 | contig 13488 bp, 13 predicted proteins | sample FB_5_MG_FD_140335 | JGI IMG/M metagenome (GOLD analysis project Ga0193962, IMG submission 140335) | Microbial mat bacterial communities from the Broadkill River, Lewes, Delaware, United States - FB_5_MG | ecosystem: Environmental > Aquatic > Freshwater > River > Microbial mats | place: USA...
ATGGCAAGAAACAATAGAACTTCATGGAGCAATAACAGCAGGTGTTTACTCTTCTGATGAAGATTATTTAGAAAAAGTAGAAGAGATTGCACTTGATGAAAAAGTAAATTTATCTGTAAATTTAACTGGTCATGTTTTAATGAATCACTCGGCTGCATTTACAGATTTTCATGCAACAGGGGATAATAAAGCTGCAAATTGTGCATTAGCAAATGATAATTTTGTTTCAGGAAGGTATTCTGTTGTTACAATTAAAAGGGATGCATAATGCAACATATTTATGAAATTGATGGATTAATTCCTGTTATTAGCCCAAAAGCATTTATTCATGAAACAGCTGTAATAATAGGAGATGTATTTATAGAAGAGGGTGTATATATTGGTCCATTAGCTTCTATTAGAGGTGATTTTGGAAGAATTATTATTAAGAAAAATGCAAATATACAAGATTGCTGTGTTGTTCATTCTTTTCCTTCAATTGATGTGATTGTAGAAGAAAATGGACATATTGGCCATAGTGCAATTTTACATGGTTGTCATATAAAACAAAATGCTATGGTTGGAATGGGTTCTGTAATTATGGATGAAGCAGTAATTGGTGAAAATGCAGTGATTGGTGCTTCATCATTGGTTCCATCTAAAATGCAAATACCAAATAATCATTTAGCTTTTGGTAATCCAGTAAAAGTTAGACGAGAACTTAAAAAAGAAGAAATAGCTTGGAAAAGAGATGGTAGTCAAGCTTATACAAACTTGGCATACAATTGTCTAGAAAATTTAAAAAAATGTACAGCATTAATAGAAACTACAACACAACGTGAATCAACACGTTGTCATATGCATTATACTCCTAAATACTCTTAGAATTGCAAGGTTTTATTACCTTGCAATAGATTATAAATATTGCTTAGTAATATCATTTATTTCTTTATTGCATCTTCTATATACAAATATTACACGATGCTATAAAATCTCTCCTTGGATAGGAATTAAAAATGCATATTTAATTAGAGAATCTAATATAATTAGTTTTAATCTTAAATATTATAAACTTGAGACATTTAAAGAATTGGTGTTTTAAATTAAAAACTTAATTATTTTTAGGCATATCTTTTAATAAAGTCATTCTTATCCATGCGGAAGTGGTAATTTTAACTCCAATTTGCTCAGACATTAAAGAGGCTTGATTTTCTATCCAATCTTTTTCAATTTGATTTAATGCAATTGGAATTGCAGTATTTCTAACTTCATTTTGTGCTTTTTTAGGTCTACCCATTGATTTTTTTCTTGAAGGTTTTTCTTCTAAAACTTTTTCAATAGTTTGTATTTTAGAAGAGTTTTGTTTTAGTTTATCTGCATATCCCATTTTTACACCAAACTATTTTTTAAAGTTATCATATCTTCAATGGCATTTCTATATATATGTCTTTTAAATCTATTATCCCCAGCTTTATTTTCTACATATTCACAGTCAAATAATGAATCTTCTAAAACAGATGATTCTCTTACGAAAATAATTGTTATATTTAAATCGTTATAAGACTTTTTAATCTCTTCTTCTAGATATTCTTTTAATTCAAGTGCTTTATTGTTGCTTTTAGCACGATTTATAACAATGATTATATTTTTATTAACTTCGGCAATATCTTTTAAAGTTGCAAGTGTTGCTTGTAAATCTACAATTGATGTTAGTGTTGGAATTATGATTTTCTTTGATTGTTTTATAATATCTTTAATTCTTGTATCTTTAAATCCACCAAAATCATAAACTATATTATTATCAAATGGAATTTCTTCATACTCTTCACTTGATACTAAGAAACCTTTTTCTTCTGGCATTAAATTGTGTGCTGATGAGTGAGAATCGTTTGTAACGTATGTATACTCTAACATCTGTGAAATCTGAACCGATAGAGTTGTTTTACCAACACCACCTTTTATACTATAAACAACAAATGACACTTCTTATCTCCTTCTTTCTATAATAGAATATATTTTATATAGAGTTATTATATCAAATATAAAATTAATATATAATCTTATATTCTTTATATTATTTATATATATTATATAGAAATAAATTGTTCATAGATGAAATGATTATTACCCTATTTAAGAAAAATAATATTTTTTTTTTAGAATAAAAGTACAAAAAAAGATAAAAAATAGCAATTGAATAGCAATTTAATAAGAATTTAAGTTTATGATAAATAATTAATAAATATTAAGAAAAAATTAATATTTTTTATGCAAATATTAAGTAAATAATAAACTAAGGAGAAGTAATTATGAGTAAGTTAATTAAATTAGGAGCATCACTATTATTTTGTGTGACATTAGCGAATGCTGAGAGTACACAAGAAGATGCTAAAGCATTAGTTGAAAAGGGTGTAGAATTTTGTAAAAAAGTTGGAGTAGCAGCTTGTGTTGAAGAATTTAACAAACCTGAAAGTGAGTTTGTACATGATGACTTATATATCTGGGCAAATGATTTTGAGGGAATTATTACTGCACATCCAAAGAAACCTTTAAAAGGTAAAAATATGTATAGATATAAAGATAAAGCTGGAAATCAATTATTTAAAAACTTTATTGACAAAGTTAAATCAGATGGTTCAGGTTGGGTTGATTATGTATGGGATCACCCAACAAGAGGTGGACAAACTCCTAAAACTTCTTATGTAATAGGAATTGGAGAAAATCAATTAATTGGTGCAGGTGTATATAAATAATTAAGTATTTAAGACCTTGAATTTCAAGGTCTTAAATTTTTTAGTAAAATAGATTATCGTCTATTTTATTAGAAAATTAACAAATCAAAATCAATAGGAATTAAATTATGTTTGGAATTAATAATATGAAAATTGGTAAAAAAATTGTTGTTGGTCCAGCAATAGCTATGTTCTTTCTTTTGATACTAGCGTTTTTTTCTAATAGTGCATTAAAATCAGATAAAGATACTTTAAATGAAATTGTACAAGTAAAGTTTGAAGTTTACAAATCAAGTAGCAAAATTTTAAGTGATGTAAACTTGTTTAATTCTATTTTATATAAAATATTTAGTTATGCAACAGATGGATATGAAAAAGCTTTAATTGATGAACAAATTGGAAATTTAGAAAATTTTAAAAAAACAATTATTCAAGATATGGAAGCATTTTTAAAAGCACCGTATTTAACACAAGAAGAAAGAAAAAATATTGAAGATGTGAATAAGGACTTAGTTGAATATAATTTAACAGTAAAGGACGCAATTGATATGCTAAGTGTTGATGTTGGAATGGCAACACCAATGCTTTCTGTAACAGATGAAGCTTTTTCAAAAATTAATAAAAAACTAAAATCGGTGAATAATATAGCTGATGAACAAAATACTTTAAGTTATAACAATGCACTAAATAAAATTGATTCAACACTTTATAGTTTATATACTTTAGTTGTAATGGCTTTGATTATTCTTGTTGGAATTGTATTTATAATTACTAATTCCATTAAAATACCTTTACAAAAGTTTCAGGATGGATTAATAGAATTTTTTAAATATTTAAATCAAGAAACAAAAGAGTCAAAAATAATTGAAATAAATTCAACAGATGAATTAGGATTAATGGCTGCAGTTGTAAATGAAAATATTTTAAATACAAATAAATCAATAGAAAAAGATAGAATTCTTGTAGCAAGTTCAATAAAATGTGCAAATGAAGCAAAAAAAGGTCTACTTAATTCAAGAATAGAAGGGGAAACTAGTAATCCTTCATTAAATGAACTTAAAAATGTTATAAATCAAATGCTAGGGGAAATTGAAAATAATATAAAAAATGCAATGAATGTATTATCTTTATATACAAACTATGATTATAGAAGTAAAATAAATATTACTGGATTAGAAGGTGATATCAAAGCTTTATGTAATGATGTGAATAATTTAGGAGTAGCAATAACAAGTATGCTTCAGGAGAATAAAAAAATTGGATTAGTACTTTCTTCTAATGCTGATATTTTATCAAACAACGTATCAAAATTAACTGCATCTGCAAATTCACAAGCTGCGTCATTAGAAGAAACAGCTGCTGCAATTGAAGAAATAACTGCAAATATGCAAAATAGTTCTCAAAATATTACAAAAATGACATCTTACGCAAATGAAGTTTCAAGTTCAGTTGATATTGGTCAAAAACTAGCTTCAAAAACTGCAATGTCAATGGATGAGATTAATGAACAAACACAAGCCATAGCAGATTCAATTACTGTAATTGATCAAATTGCATTTCAAACAAATATATTATCATTAAATGCAGCAGTAGAAGCAGCAACTGCAGGTGAAGCTGGACGTGGATTTGCTGTTGTTGCTCAAGAAGTAAGAAATTTAGCTTCAAGAAGTGCAGAAGCAGCACGTGAAATAAAAGAATTAGTAGTTAATGCTACAAACAAAGCAAATGAAGGAAAAGTCATTTCTAGTGAAATGATTCAAGGTTATGAAAAATTAAATAGCAATATTCATAATACTTTATCATTAATTAATGAAGTATCAACATCTTCAAAAGAGCAATTTAATGCTATGGAGCAAATTAATGACACAGTTAATAATTTAGATAGGGTAACTCAGCAAAATGCATCTTCAGCAGAAGAAGCAAATAAAGTTGCAAGAGAAGTTAATGATATTGCAGAAAAAGTAGTAGCATATACTGATGAAAAAGAGTTTGAGGGAAAATAGGTTTTGTACTATAAACTATTTATAGTATAATCTTTCCCATAGGAGTTAATATGGGAAAGATCATATATCACTACTGCAATGTTGATGCTTTTAAAGCAATCATCCAAAATAAGACTTTATGGCTTAGTTCAGTTTATAATTTAAATGATTACAAAGAAATACACTGGATAAAAGAAAAAGTTTTAAAAAAAATCAAAGAATACACAAATAAAAACAATTATGAAAAGTTTAATAGTTTCATTAGACTTTATGAGAATCAGCAACCAACAGTTTATATAGCTTCTTTTTCTCAAGGAGATGATTTACTTAGTCAATGGCGAGCTTATGCAAATGATGGTTATGGAGTAGCAATTGGTTTTAATACTGATTATTTCAAAGAGAATGATTTAATAAAAACTTCTGAAGTTTTATATGATGAGTATAAGCAAGAAGAAGAGATTAAAAGTATTTTAAAACCTTTATTATTGCTTGATGAAAAAAAAGACTTTGAATCAAAAGAGTTTCAATCTTTTTGTGAAGAGATAATAAATGAAATAAATAATCTTTCAGCAAAATCAAAAAATGAACTTTTTATGGAAGAGCAAGAGGTGCGATTAATTCATAATCCAATAATTATAGAAGATAATGAAACAAAAAGATTTGTTTTTAGGAATAATCTTTCAACTATGATGTTTAGGGCAGTTTGTGGAAACCTTATTCCATATTTTGAACTGAAATTTGATTATTTCAAAGAAGATAATCCTCCAATTTTAGAAATAGTTAAGGGGCCTAAAAACAAATTTATTAATCAAGAAGTAAAAATATTTTTAGCAAATAATGGATTTTACAATGTAAATATAAAAAGCTCAAAATCATCATATAGATGATAATTTGGCTATACTACGAAAAAGTAATACAAGAGGAAAAGAATGAATTTTAATGAATTAGATGTAGAAAGAAAAAATCAATTACATGAAGAAGTAAAACGATTTGCAATGAGTATTGGAGGAACTAATGTATTCCTTCAAATGATTGAAGATATAAAAAAAGAAAAACCACATGCTTTGTTAAATAAAAGCTGTGTATTTCACTTTGCAAAGGCAAAATTAAACTGGAATAAACAAATATTTAAAGAAAGTTTAGATCAACTATTTACTGCTATGAGAAAAGAAGAAAGAGATGGAGATATGCTAAATGGCTTAAATCCAAAAGATTATAAAGAAACTATGAATATGATGAGAACATTAAAACCTATTTCTATCAAAGTTACACCTAAAAAAGAAGAAGATTTATTAGGTTTTACTTTTTCTATTTTAGATACATCAGTTGAGAAAAAAACAAAAGTTTCAATAATTTATAAAATAATATTTTTCTATCATGTGGATTTTGCAAGAGATATTTTAACTTATAAAAAAGAAGAAGAAATCTAATGGATCCTAAAAAAAGATTTAATATAAAACAAGGACTTAAAGTAAATATTGTTTTAAAACAAGATCAAAGAAGCGGAAAACTAACTCAAGGTATTGTAAAAGATATCTTGACAAATTCTGCTGTTCATCCCCATGGAATAAAAGTTCGTCTTCAAGATGGACAAGTTGGACGAGTTCAAGAGATTTTATAAAACTGTTTCAAAGAAGGCTGCTAATGAGTTTTGTTAAATTTTTGAAATTTAAATAGAAAAAATTATTTCTTAGTTAATTAATTTATAAATCGTAGTTTTAAACCCTTAAAATCAAACTCAACAATAATTAAGTATATATTCAGTATAATCACGCACTTTTTTAGAAAACTCAAAACTTTTAAGTTTCCTAGAATGGGAGTATCGTTTTAACTATATTGTTGAAGTCGCACGAGAAGCATGAATAAAGCTTTAATTATTCAAACCAATTTATATAAAGGAAAGAAATGCCTACAATCAATCAGCTTGTAAGAAATGAGCGAAAAAAGGTTATAAAAAAATCTAAATCGCCAGCGTTAGAAAGTTGCCCACAAAGAAGAGGGGTATGTACAAGAGTATATACAACAACTCCAAAAAAACCTAACTCGGCTTTAAGAAAAGTTGCAAAAGTTAGATTAACATCTGGATATGAAGTAATTTCATATATCGGTGGTGAAGGTCACAACTTACAAGAACACTCAATTGTTCTAGTAAGAGGGGGAAGAGTTAAGGATTTACCTGGGGTTAAATACCACATCGTAAGAGGTGCTTTAGATACTGCTGGTGTTGCTAACAGAACTGTTGCAAGATCTAAATATGGTACAAAAAAAGCAAAAGCTAAGAAAAAGTAGAAGGATAGAAAATGAGAAGAAGAAAAGCTCCAGTTAGAGAAATAATGGCTGATCCTATCTACAATAGTAAAGTGATCACAAAATTTGTTAATACAGTTATGCAAGATGGTAAAAAATCTACTGCAGAAAAAATCATGTATGGTGCTATTGCTAACCTTGATTCAAGAGGTGAAGAAAAAGGTATTGAACTTTTTGAAAGAGCAATTGAAAATGTTAAACCACTTTTAGAAGTAAGATCTAGAAGAGTTGGTGGAGCAACATACCAAGTTCCTGTTGAAGTTAGAGCAGTAAGAAGACAAACTTTAGCATTAAGATGGTTAGTAGAATATGCTAGAAAAAGAAATGAGAGAACTATGGTAGAAAGATTAGCTAATGAGCTATTCGAAGCTGCTAATGAAAGAGGTTCATCTTTCAAGAAGAAAGAAGATATTCATAGAATGGCAGAAGCTAATAAAGCATTTGCTCACTACAGATGGTAGGAATTATAAATGGCTAGAAAAACACCACTTAACAGAGTTAGAAATATTGGTATTGCAGCTCACATTGATGCAGGAAAAACTACAACTACTGAAAGAATTTTATTCTATACAGGTGTATCTCATAAAATTGGTGAGGTTCATGAAGGTGCTGCAACTATGGACTGGATGGAACAAGAGCAAGAAAGAGGTATTACAATTACTTCTGCTGCTACAACTTGTAACTGGACTCACCCAAAAACTAAAGAGCAACTAATGATTAACATCATTGACACTCCAGGTCACGTTGACTTTACTATTGAAGTTGAAAGATCTATGAGGGTTCTTGATGGAGCTGTTGCAGTATTCTGTTCAGTTGGTGGGGTTCAACCACAATCTGAAACTGTTTGGAGACAAGCAAATAAATATAAAGTACCAAGAATGATATTCGTTAATAAAATGGATAGAACTGGTGCAGACTTTTATAATGTTGAAAAACAAGTAAATGAAAGATTAAAATCAAATGCAATTCCTATTCAATTACCAATAGGTTCTGAAGAGAACTTTAAAGGTATTGTAGATTTAGTTCAAATGAAAGCTATTGTTTGGGATGAAGATGCAGCAATGGGTTCTAACTATCATATTGAAGAAATTCCAGCTGATATGTTAGAAATTTCTGCAGAATATAGAGAAAGAATGATCGAAGCTGCTGCTGAGTCAATCGAAGAGTTAATGGAAAAATACCTTGAAGGTGAAGAATTAACTGAAGAAGAAATTACTAGAGGTATTAAAGCTGGTTGTTTAAAAATGACTATTACTCCAATGACTTGTGGTACTGCTTTTAAAAACAAAGGTGTTCAAACTTTACTTGATGCTGTTGCTATGTATTTACCAGCTCCAACTGAGGTTGCTGATATTAATGGTGAAACTCAAGATGGTGAAGCAGTAATCGTTCCTTCAACTGATGCTGGTGAAGTTGCAGCATTAGCATTTAAAATTATGACTGACCCATTCGTTGGACAGTTAACATTTACAAGAGTTTATAGAGGGGTTTTAGAATCTGGAACTTATGTTTATAACTCAACAAAAATGAAAAAAGAAAGAATCGGAAGATTACTTAAAATGCATGCTAATAATAGAGAAGAGATCAAAGAGCTTTATGCTGGAGAAATCGGTGCTGTTGTTGGTTTAAAATACACAATTACTGGAGATACACTTGCATCTGAAAAAGATCCTGTTATCTTAGAAAGAATGGAATTCCCAGAACCTGTTATTTCTGTTGCAGTTGAGCCAAAAACTAAAGCTGACCAAGAAAAAATGGGTATTGCATTAGGTAAACTTGCTGAAGAAGATCCATCATTTAGAGTTAACACTGATGAAGAATCTGGACAAACTATTATTTCAGGAATGGGTGAATTACACCTTGAAATTCTTGTAGATAGAATGAAAAGAGAATTCAAAGTTGAAGCTGAAGTTGGTGCTCCTCAAGTTGCTTATAGAGAAACAATTAAAAATGCTGTTAAACAAGAGTACAAATACGCAAAACAATCAGGTGGTAAGGGTCAATACGGTCACGTATATTTAGACATTAAGCCATTAGTTGGAAGCGAAGAAAACTTCAAATTTAACAATGATATCAAAGGTGGAACTGTTCCTAAAGAATATATCCCAGCTGTTGAAAAAGGTTGTTTTGAAGCAATGCAAGGTGGTATACTAGCAGGTTATCCAATGGTTAACATTGAAGTAACACTTTATGATGGTTCTTACCATGACGTGGATTCATCTGAAATGGCATTTAAATTAGCTGCTTCAATGGGATTTAAACAAGGTTGTAGATCAGCAGCTGCTCAAGCTATTATTTTAGAACCAATTATGAGAGTTGAAATTGAAACACCTGAAGATTATATGGGTGATTGTATCGGCGATTGTAATAAAAGAAGAGGACAAATTCAGTCTATGGATGACAGAGCTGGTGTTAAACTAGTTGTTGCATTAATTCCATTATCTGAAATGTTCGGTTACTCTACAGACTTAAGATCTATGTCTCAAGGACGAGCAACATATTCTATGATTTTTGATAACTATTCTGAAGTTCCAAAAAACGTTTCTGAAGAAATTATTAAAAAAAGAAATGGTTAATAGCGTTAAGTAAATGACACCTGCGTGTCATTTATAGCTATTAACGAGCTTTTATATGTGTAATAGAAATCTATGATTTCGTAATTACACCAAAAGGTCTGAACTAATAGCGTTAAATAAGAGTGAATAGTTTCACTCTTATAGTGATTAACGAGCTTTGTCTTGTTTAATAGAAATCTATGATTTCGTAATTGAACGACAAAGGACAGAACTAATAGCGTTAAATAAGAGTGAAAGATATATATTGAGTAACTTTTATATCAAAAAGGGATATGCATTTGCATATCCCTTTTTTTTTGCTTTAAATTTATTTAAGTTATTATATATAATCAGCTAAAATATAAAAATATTTTAAATAAATTTAAAAATAAGAAGATAGGTGATTTTTGAAAATTGAGAAAAATTTTGAACTACTTAAAAGTATTAAAACAGCAGGTATAATATTAAGACCTTCAAGTCCAGAACTTAAAAGTACATACCTAAAAATAAAAGAATTATTTCAAAATGCAGATATAGAAATATTATTAGAAAGTAATTCTGCAAATATGATATCCTTAAAAGGTTTTTCTTTAGAAGAATTATGTCATAAGGTTGATTTTCTTATATCAGTTGGTGGAGATGGAACTCTTCTTTCCGTTGTTAGAAAATCATTTAAATATGATAAACCAGTTCTTGGTATAAATCTTGGAACTTTAGGATTCTTAACAGATATTTCAATGGATCAATTACCTAAGTTTATCGGAGATCTTAAAAATAATGTTTATAAAATTGATAGTAGAATGATGGTTGAAGGAAGTGTAAATTTAAATAAATTTGTTGCTTTTAATGATATTGTTATTTCTAGAAAATCAATTTCATCTATGATAAAGATTTCCGCAAAAATTGATGGAAAACATTTTAATACTTATTTTGGTGATGGTGTAATTATTTCAACACCAACAGGCTCAACTGCTTATAACTTATCAGTTGGAGGGCCAATTGTTTATCCTTTAACTGAAGCATTTATTGTAACTCCCGTTGCTCCTCACTCTTTGACTCAAAGACCTCTTGTGATGCCTGCTGATTTTGAAATAGAGTTTATTATAACTGATAATCAAGGTGCCGTTGTAATTGTAGATGGTCAAGATATTTATGAAGTTGAACAAAATCAATCTATAAAAATAAGAATTGCATCTAAAAAAGCAAAAATGATACATAGAATTCAGAGAAATTACTTTGAAGTATTAAATGAAAAATTAAGATGGGGTAACTAAAAATTGATTACAAGAGTTTATCTAAAAGATTGTTTATCTTTTAATGAAGTTGATTTAGAATTTAAAAATGGTCTAAATATTTTTACAGGTCCAAGTGGAGCTGGAAAATCTATTTTAATGCAAGCAATTTTATCATTATTTGCATTATCTGATGTAAAAGCAAAGTTAGGTGAAGTTCAACTTGATAATTTGAAATTTAGTGATGATACTTATGATATATCTTTTGATGATGATATTGTTATTAAAAGTATAAAAAAGGACAAAGTTAGATATTTTTTGAATAATCAAAGTATTTCAAAAAAGAACTTAAATGAGTTTTCAACAAAACTAATCAAACACTTAAATTTAAAAGATACCTCAGAATTTGATAGTTCAAAACTTATTGTTTTTCTAGATAAATTAACTGCAAAAAATAATAGAGAATTTATAGAAATAAAAAACTCTTTTGATAGTTTATATATAGAGTTTCTACAAATTAAAAAAGAGTTAAAAAAAATCTCTGAAGATGAAAATAAATTAGAAGATTTAAAAGAGTTTGCAAAATTTGAAATAGATAAAATAGAGCAAATTAATCCAAGTATTGATGAGTATGAAGAGTTAAATCTTATTAAAAAAAGATTATCAAAAAAAGAAAAAATTGAAGTTGCAATAAAAAAAGCTTCAGGAATAATGGAATTTAATCAAAATGTTGTAAATGTTCTTGAACTAATGGAAGTTGATTCTTCTTTTTTTGATGAAGCTATGAATGAATTAAATAATGTATTTGAAAAGTTTAATGATTCTTTATATGAATTAGAAGATATAAATATAGAAAATGTATTAGATAGAATAGAAAAACTATCAGCATTACAAAAAAGATTTGGTTCTATTGAAGAGTGTTTAAAATATAAAGAACAAAAAAAAATAGAGTTAGAATCATATGAAAATATCTTTTTTCAAAAAGAGAAACTTGAAAAAAGATTTACTTCTATAAATGAAGAATTATTGATTTTATCAAAACAAATATCAATTTATAGAAAAAAAACTTCTTTAATATTAGAAAAAAAGATAAATGAATATCTTAAGTTTTTATATTTAAGTAATGCAAAAATAATTTTAAATGAAAAAGAACTTGATTCAAGTGGGATAGATTATGTTTTATTTGAGTTAAATTCAGTTACTCTTGAAACTATAAGTTCGGGGGAATACAACAGGTTAAGACTTGCATTGTTAACTTCAATGAGTGAGTTTGATATTGTTGATAATGGAATACTTTTTTTAGATGAAATTGACGCAAATTTAAGTGGGAAAGAGAGTGATGCAATCTCAAAAGTCTTAATTAAACTTAGTAATTCATATCAAATATTTGCAATTTCCCATCAACCTCAATTAACATCTAGTGCAAATCAACACTTCTTAGTGGATAAAAATAGTGGAAATTCAATAGTTAAATTATTAAATAATAAAGAAAGAATAAATGAAATTGCAAGAATGATAAGTGGTGAAAATATCACAAATGAAGCTATTGATTTTGCTAAAAATTTATTAAAATAATAAAATAATGATTTAATTATCTCTTTATAGATGTGCTTATTTTAAACAAAAAAAATACTTTTATTAAAAATAATGAATATATATTTCTTAGTTTAATATTACAAAAGGTAATATATAAAATAAATTAATATATGGAGAATTCTATGTTAGGAAACTTATCTATAAAAGGTAAATTATTAATATTATCGTTAATAACAATAATATTAGTATCTTTATCTATTGCAATAAGTTCTATTTATTCTATTAATAAACTTTCAAGTGAGAATATTAGTAAGTATAAAGAAGAATCTTATTCTAAAAAAGAGGAAGAGCTAAAAAACTATATTTCACTGGCAATGAAAACTGTTGAAGCTTATCATAAAAGAACTTCCCTTGATAAAGTTAAAATTGAAGTTCAAGATGATTTGAAAATGCAAACAAACTTTTTATTTTCAATTTTAGAATCAGAGTATATTAAACTAAAAGATGTTTTATCTGAAGAAGCTTTAAAGCAAAGATTAAAGTCTATTGTTGATGCTACAAGATATGGAGATAGTGGTTATTTTTGGATTAATGATACGGATGCTGTGATTATTGTGCATCCTATTAAACCAGCTCTTAATGGTAAAGATATGGCTTCATATAAAGACCAAGCTGGTAAACAAATTTTTTCAGAATTTGCAGCCGTTGCTAAAAAAGATGGTGAAGGTTTTGTTGATTATGTATGGCCAAAACCAGGGTTTGAAAAGCCTCAACCTAAAGTTTCTTTTGTTAAATTATTTAAACCTTATAATTGGGTAGTTGGAACAGGCGAGTATGTATCTGATGTATCTTCTAAAATACAAGAAGAATCAAAAAAAGCTATTGCTGACATGAGATATGGTAAAGATGGATATTTTTGGATAAATGATTCTAGTCCTAAAATGGTTATGCATCCAATAAAACCAGCATTAGTTGGACAAGATTTATCTGAAAATAAAGATGCTAAAGGGAAAAAACATTTTGTTGAAATGGTAGAAGTTGTAAAAAACAACAAAGATGGAGGTTTAGTTAAATATTTCTGGGATAGACCAGAGAAAAAAGGTGATCCTCGAGAAAAGTTTTCATATGTACAAAAATTTGAACCTTGGGATTGGATTATTGGTAC
>Ga0193962_1000955_pt1 | contig 13485 bp, 18 predicted proteins | sample FB_5_MG_FD_140335 | JGI IMG/M metagenome (GOLD analysis project Ga0193962, IMG submission 140335) | Microbial mat bacterial communities from the Broadkill River, Lewes, Delaware, United States - FB_5_MG | ecosystem: Environmental > Aquatic > Freshwater > River > Microbial mats | place: USA...
AAAAATTTTAGATTGATTCACTCTTTAACAATAAAAATAATCCAATCACAATCTTTAATAAATTGCAATGACTAATTTTATTTCTACATCTTATAAAACCCCTATTTTTAAAATGATTCTTATGAAAAAATGATATGTTGCAACAAAAAACATATTTGTGATTATTATTTATCACATTTAAATCACATAATTTATCACATTATTATTACAGAAAATATGAATCATTTAATCTCAACGACATACTTTTTCATTTTAGTTTTTAACAAATAAACCTCTAATTTATTATAGTTAAATCCATTCTCATATGGATAATCTGATCTGGAAAAAGTATAACTCTTAAAGCTCCCTTTCTCATTCTTTATTTTCATAAGATCTAACAAAACTTTATCAAACTCTTCAACTAACTCCCAAGGTAACTGATTATCAATTGATTTAATAGTGCTTATATATTTATCTTGCCATATCCTATCTCCTTCAACATATTCATTTTCATTTCTTTTAATGAAGATCCAAACAACTAATTGTAAAAATTCAGTTGAGTTCATAAATGTATCTTCAACATTCTTAGCTAATTCATTTTCAATTAATTCTCCACTTAAAAAAGACTCCATGTGATCTCTTAAAAAAATTGATGTTGTTTGATTTTTTGATATGGCAGCTTCTTGTATTTGTATTTTTAATTCTTTGGGCAATCTAAAATTAATGGAAGGGTCCTCTTTCCTATATACATTCTTTTTTTTCATTAGCTATTTTTTCAAATTAATTTCGATTAATCCTATTTAATATTGATATCAAAAACACTTTCTAATAAAAACTCTTCAATTTCTTTTTCACTTAATAGAGGTTTCTTATGTTCATTTTTATTTGTTTTTGCTGACTTTTCTTTAAAATTATCATTCTCTAATACTCTTTCCTTAAAATCATAATTATCAATTTCTTTGTTCTCGATATTTTCCTCTGTAAGCAACTCGTACTTTGACATCATATCTGGAATATAATCTTTAACAATCTCATAAGCGTTGAAACTCCTTTTAAAACCAATATTTGTTAAAGATCCAAAACACCTTGTAAACTCCTTTAAATGACTTTTAAAATATCCATACTGAATTTCAAATGCCCCAATAATGGCAATATTGATTTTAGACTCATTGTATACCCTTAAATTAGTCTTCAACCAATCAATAAACTTATTTACCCTACTAATGTATCCTCGTTTAGTGGAAGTACTAATCATCTTCTCCTTCAAATCTAATGCAAAATCAAAAGCCCCTTTATGGTCATTTCAACCTCCTCTGACTTAACATTATGTTCTTTATAGGAATTTTTACTTTTTTGAGAGTGTTTATGATACAATTCAGAATTATCCTCAAATGGATTAAACCCTTTATTTAATAATTGAGGCAATTTTTTACGATATGCAGATAAAATCCACATTCGATCTTCCTTAGTTCTATAATTATTTGTTTTACCATAACTGTTTTTCATTCGCTGAAGTTTCCCAGTTTCTGGGTTTCGGAATGAAAACTACACATACCAACACTTACTTAAATCGCCTTTGGCCGTATATATTTTTGGATTAGAAAAATTCTTTTTCACTAACAAATCGTGTTCAAAAACGTGTTCATTTTCGTACTCGAAGATAAGAATATGGTTTGAATTAAACATAAAAAAAACGGTTTAGATCAATCTAAACCGTTTGTTTATCTACATTTCTGCTTTAGTAGCGGGGACTGGACTCGAACCAGCGACCTTCGGGTTATGAGCCCGACGAGCTACCTACTGCTCTACCCCGCGATTTGGACTGCAAAGGTACAACCTTTTTTAAATAACTTACAAGTTTTTATTCAATTAAAAATTATAAATATTACCTTTGCCGCCTTAAACATTGAAAATGAAGCACAAAGCAGGTTTTGTAAATATAATAGGAAATCCAAACGTTGGAAAATCCACTTTAATGAATGCTTTTGTAGGTGAAAGACTGTCAATTATCACTTCAAAAGCACAAACAACACGACATAGAATTCTTGGAATCGTTAACGGAGATGATTTCCAAATAATTTTTTCTGACACACCTGGTATAATTAAACCAGCCTATGAATTACAAAATTCAATGATGGATTTTGTAAAATCGGCCTTTGAAGATGCAGATGTATTAATTTATATGGTTGAAATTGGAGAAATGGAATTAAAAGATGAAAAATTCTTTAACAAAATTAAAAATGCAAATATTCCTGTTCTTTTACTTATAAATAAAATTGATAGATCATCTCAAGAAGAAGTTGAGATGAAGTTGAATTACTGGAAAGAAAAAGTTCCAAATGCAGAGGTTACATTAATTTCGGCTTTAGAAAACTTTAATGTTCAGAATGTATTTGATCGAATTATTGAATTATTACCTGAATCTCCGGCATATTATCCAAAGGATCAATTAACTGATAAACCTGAACGCTTTTTTGTAAATGAAGCCATACGTGAAAAAATACTTTTACATTATAAAAAAGAGATTCCTTACTCTATTGAAGTAGATACTGAAGAATTTTTTGAAAGTGAAAAAATTATTAAAATTCGTTCTATTATTATGGTTGAACGTGAAACTCAAAAAGGTATTATTATTGGACATAAAGGTGCTGCATTAAAGAGAGTAGGAATTGAAGCTCGAAAAGATTTAATGAAGTTTTTTGACAAAAAAATTCACTTAGATTTATATGTAAAAGTAAATAAGAATTGGAGAAACGATAAGCGTCAGTTAAGACGTTTTGGCTATAACGAATAACATTTTTAAAATATGCGCTATGAAATAAAAATGATACTTGAAGACTTTTATCATTTTTTAAAAAAACCTTACGAACAATTTAATGAGTCCATTTCTATAAAACAGAAATGGACTATTTTATTGTCCATATTACTTCTGGACTTTGCATTGGTATTTATTTCAGGAGGAATAATTTCATTTATTAATTCATATTTAATTAAATTGGATTCAAACCCTTTAGAAAATAGCTTAAACAATAAAAGTATTATTGAAATATTATTTTTGGTAGTAGTTTTAATTCCTTTTATTGAAGAACTCCTTTTCCGTTTCCCTCTTAAATATGAACGCAATTTATTGTTTCAATTCTTTGATTATTTAACTAAGAACCGAACGAAATTATTTTGGATTAAAAATTTTCGTTTCTTTTTTTATTCATTTGCAACCATATTTGCACTTGTACATCTTTCAAATTACGCCAACAATAGTATTCTGTTTTTTATTATAGCACCTATCATTATATTGCCTCAATTTATCGGAGGTCTTGCATTAGGATATATTAGATTAAGATTAGGTTTTTTTTGGGGTGTTTTACAACATGGAATATACAATTTTGTAGTTTTTGCTCCTCTACTTTTATTTTTTAATGTGAACACGCTTGTTGATATAGATAACTCTGATTTTACACTTCAAATTGAAAGCCTAGAATTTGGATTGGACAATATTTCTGAAATTAAAAGGTATCAATCAGAGATTAATATTGACTCAATAATAGCTACTAATTATCCTCTAAAGTATATTGCTGAAAATTTAAATTCTTCAGATTCTACATTATTAAAAAGTTCTACTCTAATAAATCTTCGGTATATTAATAAAACAAATAGTAAAGATCCAAATGAACTAATTTTAATAGAACTAATAAAAGAATTCAACTCAAAGGAATAAAGAAATTTTACTTATTTTTTCTTTAATGTTTTCATCATAAAATCATGTAACTCGTTCATTTGTTTACGACTAGTAGCTTTACCTATTCTACCTAACACATACATTAATATCCACAAAACAGGTAAAACAGCTGTAACAATTAATGAAAATTTATAATCCGATTTCAACGTCCATTGCACATAAGTCATTATTGCAAACCCAATAAAGGCAACGGCCATTGCAAAATGCACAAACATAAATAAGGTCCATACCTGAGGTTTAGGGCCAAATAATCCCTTCACAATAGACTTTTTATCATTTAGGTGTTCTATTTCAATATTTAGTTGTGGTGACCAGAAATGATTTTCTGCTAAAGGAACATCAATTATAATGTGACTATCAACAATTTTACTGCAGTATTTACAATCTCCATCGTTCAAATTATTTTTAAACTTTTCAATAAGATTGTGTTGATTTTCATCCAATTGAATTTTAAATCTAGGACGCAAAAACACATCACTATTCTTCTGTTCACTCATGAATTGATTTTTTTAGAATGGAAATATACTATTTTTCAATTTATTAGAACTTTATAAGAAGTAATACCCTCATTTTCAAATTAAATTTATGTATTTTTGCAAAAATTTATAAAAATACCCAATGAGTAATATTGTAGCTATTGTAGGAAGGCCAAATGTTGGAAAATCAACGCTATTTAACCGTTTAATTCAGCGTAGAGATGCTATTGTAGACTCAGTGAGTGGAGTTACACGTGACAGACATTATGGAAAAAGTGACTGGAACGGTAAAGAGTTTTCAGTAATTGATACTGGAGGATACGCTGTAGGATCTGACGATATTTTTGAAGAAGAAATTAGAAAACAAGTACAACTTGCCATTGAAGAGTCTGATGTTATTGTTTTTGTAGTTGATGTTGAAGATGGAATTACACCAATGGATACTGAAGTTGCTAATATTTTACGTAAAGTAAAAAAACCAATTTTTTTGGCTGTTAACAAAGTTGACAATGCCATGCGTGCTGCAGATGCAGTTGAGTTTTACAACTTAGGTATAGGTGAATATTTCACTATCTCATCTATAAACGGTAGTGGTACTGGTGAATTATTAGATGCTTTGTCTGAAAAATTAGAAGATGAAGTTGAAGAAGAAACAGAACTGCCACGTTTTGCAGTAGTAGGAAGACCTAACGCAGGAAAATCATCTTTTATAAACTCATTAATTGGTGAAGATAGATTTGTAGTTACCGATATTGCAGGAACTACTCGTGATTCTATTGACACAAAATACAATCGTTTTGGATTTGATTTTAACTTAGTTGATACGGCTGGAATTAGAAAAAAATCTAAAGTAAAAGAAGATTTAGAATTTTATACGGTTATGAGAGCTGTAAGAGCAATTGAACATTGTGATGTTGCTATTGTAGTAATAGATGCAACTAGAGGCTTTGAAGGCCAAGACGAGAATATCTTTTGGCTTGCCGAAAAGAACAAAAAAGGAGTTGTTATATTGATTAACAAATGGGATTTAGTTGACAAGGAAACTAATACCATGAGAGATTATGAAGCACAGGTAAGAAAAGAAATAGCTCCCTTTTCAGATGTCCCAATTTTGTTTATTAGTGCACTTACAAAGCAACGTATTTTTAAAGCTATTGAAACAGCTGTTGAAGTTTACGAAAACAGAAAGAAAAGAATTCCAACAAGTAAGTTAAACGAAACTATGTTGGATATTGTAAAACATCATGGACCTCCTGCTATAAAAGGAAAATTTGTTAAAATTAAGTACTGTATGCAATTACCAACACCAACACCTCAGTTTGTGTTTTTCTGTAATTTACCACAATATGTAAAAGACCCTTACAAACGATTTGTAGAAAACAAATTAAGAGAAATTTACGATTTCTCTGGAGTTCCAATTGTTATATATTTTAGACAAAAATAAAAAAATAGGAGGCTAATTAGCCTCCTATTTTTTTACACTCAATATTACGTTTTAATTTCATATTTCCAAATCAACGGAAAATATTAAAAGCTCAATTATTTGTTTTAGTTTTTAATGTTGTTTTCCTTACTTATAGTCTAGTTATAATTTGTAATTTTGCTGCTAAAATTACTTATCTATACTAAATTAGAATAATATGGAAGATATGATTTTCTATGATAGATTGCAGTTTGCATTTACTATCACCTTTCACTATATATTTCCGCAATTAACAATGGGGTTATCTTTAATGATAGTTTATTTTAAGTGGAAATTTTTAAGAAGTAAGGTCCAAAAATATAACGACGCTGCATTATTTTTCATGAAAATATTTGCCATTAACTTTACAATGGGCGTTGTAACAGGAATCCCAATGGAATTTCAATTTGGCACAAACTGGGCTAAATTTTCTGAATTAACAGGTGGAATAATTGGTCAAACTTTGGCAATGGAAGGACTATTTTCTTTCTTTTTAGAATCTTCATTCTTAGCGCTATTTCTTTTTGGGGAAAAATTAATGGGACAAAAACTTCATTTTTTAACAGGTTTTTTAGTCTTTTTAGGTTCCTGGGCAAGCGGATGGTTTATTTTAGCTACGAACGCATGGATGCAACATCCTGTAGGATATGAAATTTTAGACAATGGTAAGTTTGTTCTTGAAAACTTCTCTGCACTATTTAGCAATCCTTGGTTATTACCAGCATTTTTACACAATCAATTTGCATCTGTAGTTACTTCTGCTTTTGTTGTCTCCAGTATTGGAGCATTTTATATTTTAAGAAATAAAAATTTAGAACACGGTAAACTATTTTTAAAAACCGGTGTGATTTTTGGGTTAGTTGCTAGTTTATTAGTTGCTTTTCCTACTGGAGATTGGAATGCTAAAAACGTAGCAAAATTTCAACCTGCAGCTTTTGCCGCTATGGAAGGTATTTTTGAAACGGAAGAAGCCGGAGCCGAAATTGTACTTATTGGCCAACCAAATATGGTTGAAAAAAAATTAGATAATAAAATTGCTGTTCCAAATATTTTAAGCTTTTTAACCTACCAAGATTGGAACAGACAAATTCCAGGAATGGATCAATTTAAAAAAGAAGAATTACCAGATAATATCCCCGCTTTATATTACTCTTATCATATTATGGTTGGTTTAGGTACAATTTTTATCGGAGTAATGGCGTTGGCAGGTTTCTTTTTATGGAGAAAAAAATTATACACAATTAAGCCGATACTTTGGGTTATTATGTTTTTAGTTCCTTTTCCATACATAGCTAATATTACTGGTTGGTATGTTGCAGAACTGGGCAGACAACCTTATTTAGTATATGGTTTACTAAAAACCAGTGAAGGAATTTCTCCAACTGTTTCTTCAGGAAATACATTATTTACACTATTAGGTTTTGTTGGCTTGTATATGCTACTTGGACTAATATTTTTAGTATTGGTTGGTAAAACTATTTATCAAGGCCCTAAACATATAAAACATTAAATTATGGAACTTTTTTGGTATATTATTATTGCACTTATTTTAGCCATATTCTTTGTTTTAGATGGCTATGATTTTGGTACAGGTATTATTCATTTATTTTTTGCGAAAAAAGAAAAGGACAAACAGGTAGTTGCAAAAGCTGCTGGATTATTTTGGGATTCTAATGAAGTTTGGTTAGTAGCTGCTGGAGGTCTTCTTTTTATGGCATTCCCAACTTTTTACGCCTCCGCATTTAGTGGTTTCTACCTTCCATTAATTATTGTGTTATGGTTAATTGTGTTTAGAGCAATTGGTTTAGAGTTTAGAAGTCAATTTAACAATAGCATGTGGAAATCAATTTGGGATACAGCTTTTGGTGTTTCTAGTTTGTTATTAGCATTATTTTTTGGAATTGCATTGGGTAATATAGTTAGAGGTGTAAATTTAGGAGGTGTTGAAAACGGAATATCTGTTTATGAAGGGCATTACTTTTTTCTACCTTTATGGGATAGTAGTTTTAGTCCTTTAAGTGAACATCCTGGGGTAATAGACTGGTTTACAATAATTATTGGGGTTATTGCTGTTGTTACTTTAGCTATTCACGGTGCAACTTGGATACGCTTAAAAACAAATGCATCAATTAATGAAAAACTAAAAACAGTTATTTTTAATTTAAATATTGTGTTATTTATACTAACAATATTTTCAATAGTTGTTTGGCAAATTGTTAATCCAAATTCATTAGAGAATTTTACGGAAAGACCTTATTTATTAATTTTCCCAATTATTTACTTTACAGGATTGTTTGGATTATTTTTTATTCAGAAAATTAAAAAAGATAGTTATAGTTTTACACTTTCTACACTGCTAATAATTGGAGGAATCACATCTTCTTTAGCTTCGTTATTTCCAGTAATATTACCTTCAACTAATACTGTAAATGAATCATTAACAATTTACAATACAGCAGCTACTAACTACGGATTGTCTGTTGCTTTTAATTGGGGAATTATTGGTCTAATTTTACTTGTAATATATTTTATTATTCAAAAAAGACTTTTAAAAGGGAAAATTGATAAGATGGATTATGGACATTAATAAAAAGTTATGACTGCCACTTTAATTTCACTAATCAGTATTTTTATTGGAATATTAGGAGCTAATACAGCTGGATTTTATTTTAAAAAATATTCTTTTGGTATTATAGGAAATACAATTGCTGGTGTATTTGGAAGTATCTTTTTTATCAAATCCTTAGGAAGATTGGGGTTTGATCCTATATCCATTCTTAAATCAGGCAATATTAATTATATACTATTTATAATTAATTTAATGGTGTCTTTACTTGGAGGAATCACCGCAATAATATTGGCGAAAAAAATAAATAAGTTAATGAATACGAAAAAGTAAGTATTCAAAAAAACTGAATACTTACTTCTTATTTTATTATTTACTTTCTCGGTTATAATATCCTAATATAAACCCTAAAACTATTGACCAAACGGCAGCTAAACCTATTTGATATGGCTTATCTAACATAAATGTAATTGTATGAGCAGGAATCCAGAACCATACTAATGATAGCATTCCTTTGTCAATATTTTTCCAGTTTTTTTCACCAGCAACAACATTATCCAAAAATCTATGAAATATAACTAAAAACAATCCGTATTGTAAATTCATTGTTACAGATACTGTAAATGCTCTACCAAACTTTCCAAGTTCTGGAACTAAATTATGAGAAACTAAACCATCAACAAACCCTTGAAAACCAACAAAGGCATATTTTATAGTAATAGCAATAATTGCCCATTCTAACATTTTTAATAAAACAACATGCCATTTATAAGGACTGAAAACAGCTCCTTTTTGCATCCATTTTGAAAAAATATCACCTAAAGTACCCAATACAGCAAATTGTATCATAGCACTATAAATTGGGTACTCTTTAACGAGCTCTACGTATGAATTCATCTTCTAAATTTTTCAGTAAATTTATGTAGAAGCTACAACATAAAACCTAACTTATATCATACTTTATTTAGCTATTTAACAGGTTTTGGAACTTTTCTAAATACAAACCAATATGATAACCATCTAGCAATCCGTGGTGTCCAAAAATAGCTACCGGCATATTTAAAACATCATTTGTATTTACCATTTTTCCAAAGGTAATTTTAGGGTTACTATCAACAAAACTCGTACTTAATGGATGTTTCAACCCTTTAAAGTTAATCCAGGGAAGTGTTGAGTAATGAATTGTATTTAATTGTTTACTTTCTTCCGTAATCCCCATTCCTATCGAATCTTTTGCTCTTTGAAACTCTTTAACTGCTAACTTAGAAAACTCTTCAAAAGTGTTAGTTTTTGGTACAAAAGTAAAGGCAAATGTTTTATCATCTTTTAAAATTGTTGTTGAAGTATGAACCTCATCAAACAACACAACAGTATCATTTTCAATTCGTGTTCTAAATTCTTCTATTTCATTAACTGTCTGAGTTGATAAAAAATGATAGTATTGATGAAAAGACCAATCATTTTCTTTGCATTTTTTTCGAGCTCTTGTTACATCAACCTCTGCCGTAATTCCAAAAACCGGATCATCAATTTTAGAAAAGAATTCGAAATGTTCTTTTCTACTCCAAGTATCTTTGTCAATTATTCTTTTCATAAAACATGATTTAAAACCTCTGAAATTGTTTTTAACTCTTTAAACTTTGGATGTGAAACTTCAACTTCTACCTTTTCCAATTCCCAAGTAGTATGAAAAGGAATGTGAAATGCGTGACCACCAACATTTAAAACCGGAATAATATCAGATTTTAATGAATTTCCAACCATTAAAAATTCATGAGCTTCAATTTCTAATTGGTTTAAAATTCGCTGATAATCTGTTTCTTTTTTTTCTGAAACTATTTCAACGTGGTGAAAATATTTTTGAAGATTTGATTTATTTAACTTTCTCTCCTGATCTAATAAATCTCCTTTCGTTAATACAACTAGTTTATATTTTGGATGTAAGTTCTCAAGTACATCATTTACTCCGTCAAGGATTTCAACAGATTTTGCTAACATTTTGTTTCCAATTTCCATAATACTTTTAATTATTTCATTTGAAACCTTCCCGTTTGACACATCAATAGCCGTTTCAATCATTGATAACATAAAACCTTTTATACCATATCCATAACTGGATATATTTTTATGCTCCACTTTTAAAAGTTCTTTAATCAACTCTTCACCAGACATATACTCTTTCAATAAATTGCAAAACTCATTTTCTGACTCTCTAAAAAATGTTTCATTTTCCCAAAGTGTATCGTCTGCATCAAAAGCAATCACCTTAATTAATTTCATTTATTCTTATTTTTTTACAAAGCTACATTTCTTTATAAAAACCTAACTTTACATTTGTTAATTATACAAAGTAATTTTTTCTATGAAGAATATTTTAAAAATGTTGAATACTACTTTTGAACTTAGTTTGGAAGCAAAAGAATTATTTATAAGTAAATTAGAGCAAATATCACATAAAAAAGAAGATTTTAGCTTTTCTGATTTTGAAATTTCCAACTATGCTTATTTTATTGAAAATGGAGCTGTAAAAAATCATTTCATCAATGATGATGGTGATAAAACCGTTGTTTGGTTTGGTTTTGAAGGAGACATTTGTGTAGTATTACATGAGTATTTAGACATTGATTATTACCCTGTTTCTTTTGAATTTTTAGAGGATACGGATTTTTATAGAATAAAATTAATTGATTTAAAATCGCTTTATACAAGTAATTTAGAATGGGCTAACTGGGGAAGAAAATTAGCCGAAACACTATTAGTTAAAACTTATGCTGAAATAGATGAACACCGAATAATGGATGCAAAAAAAAGGTATTTACATTTAATTGAAAATAATGAAAACATTAAAAATCGGGTTCCAATAAAAGATATTGCTTCCTATTTAGGAGTTAGTCCAGTAACTATAAGTAGGTTTAGAAAAAACATTGATTAACTACCAACCTCCGCTTGCTCCACCTCCACCGAAGCCTCCACCTCCACCGAAGCCACCAAAGCCACCTCCGCCGAAACCTCCAGCAGAACCAGAACTTCCTCCAAAGCCACTACCTCCAAAACCACTTCTTCCCATACTACCTAAAATAATAGCATCTAAGATTGATCCTGTTGCATTTCTTCTGTTTCCTCCATTATTACCACCTCCACTATTTTTCTTTGAAAAAACAATGATTAGGAAAAAAATTATAATAATTATTGGTAAAATTGAAAAACCACCGTTTCCATTATCTTTCCTTTGATCGTCTTTATATTCTCCTTTTAAAACATCAATTATTACATCAACCCCTTTATCAAGTCCTCCATAAAAATCACCTTTTCTAAATTCAGGAAGTATTATATTTTCAATAATTCTTCTCGACAATGCATCAGTTAATAAATGTTCTACACCATATCCTGTTTGAATACTTATTTTTTTATCATTTATAGCTAACAATATTACAATACCATTATCCTTTCCTTTCTTACCAATTTCCCATTTATGACCTAATTGGGCAGTATAATAATTAATGTCCTCACCATTTGTAGTAGGCATGATCATTAAAAACATTTCGGTAGAAGTGGAATCGCTATACTGGATTAATTTACGCTCCAAAGCTATTTTTTGCGAACCACTTAAGGTATTGGTACTGTCTACTAAGGCAGGTATAAATTTAGGTTTTGCAGGAATATTGTTTTGTGAAAAAACAGCACTAACTACAAACAATAAAAGTAAAAATATATGTTTGTGACTATCCTTTAGAAATTTCATCGGGTAATTCATTAATATCATTAGATTGATAAGGGAAAAATGTTACTAGTTTTTTTCCAACTTCTTTTATTGCTAATTCAAGGCCTGTAGTAAATTCACCTTTTTTAAAATGAGATAAGACCAATTCCTTTTCAGTATCCCAAAAATTTTCAGGAACTAAATTATTTATTCCTTCATCTCCAAGAATTGCAAACTTCTTACTTTCAACAGCAATGTAAAACAGTACGCCGTTTCTTTGTTCTGTTCTATCCATTTTTAAAAAATAAAATACCTCCAGTGCTCTTTCCATAGGAGGTATTTTTGTAGTTTTTTCAATATGTACACGGATTTCTCCAGAAGTATTTTTTTCAGCAATTTTAATTGCTTCTATTAAATCTTGTTCCTGAGCTGCCGTTAAAAAATCTTCAACTTTTGACATTCTATAATTTAAAATTCAACTTTCGGTGCAACATCACTTCCTGCTGCTGCTTCAAATCTTCCCATTTCTTTAAAATTTCCAATAAATCCATTTAAAATATTATTTGGGAACTTTTTTATATGTTTTGCAAAAGCATTTACAGTAGTATTAAAACGGTTTCTTTCAACATTAATACGATTTTCAGTTCCTTCTAACTGACTTTGAAGCTCTAAGAAATTCTGATTTGCTTTTAATTCTGGATATCTCTCAACAGTTACCAATAATTTTGATAATGCTCCACTTAATCCTTGTTGTGCCTTTTGAAAAGCCGCCATTTTTTCTGGAGTAATATTCGTTGGATCAATAGTTGTTTGTGTTGCTGCTGCTCTCGCTTTTATCACACCTTCTAAAGTTTCTTTTTCATGCGCTGCATATCCTTTCACAGTTGAAACTAAATTTGGAATTAAATCTGCTCTTCTTTGATAAGAACTTTCAACATTTGACCATGCTGTTTTTGAATCTTGTTCAAGATCTACAGCTGTATTATAAAATCCAACACCCATTCTGTAAATTGCAAATGCAATTACACCTATAATAATTACTGGAATTAGCCACTTTTTCATTTTTGTAGTTTTAGTTTATTAATAATTCTATTTTATTAGTAATTTGAAATGCAATTTTGTTACGATAAAAATCAGTTTTTTTTTATGAAATTTGATCTTTTATCTTAATCAGTTCCGCCTTAATAGTCTCTAACCTATTAATTATGTCGTGATTACTTTTCACTCCTTTTGGATTTTCTTTCATTTTACTTTTGGCACCTTCAAGAGTAAAACCTTTTTCTTTAACAAGGTGATAAATAAGTTTTAGGTTTTTGATATCTTCCTGAGTAAATAATCGATTTCCCTTTTTATTTTTTTTAGGTTGTAAAATATCAAATTCTTTTTCCCAAAAGCGAATATGTGAGGTATTTACACCAAAAGCCTTTGCAACTTCTCCAATTTTATAATATCTTTTTTCAGGTAAGTCTATAAACATTAGTCAAGAGATTGTCCTTCAATTTGAGCTGCTTTCTGCATTGCTTCAAACTCTTCTGGAGATAAATTTCCATAATAGAAATTAATAGG
>Ga0193962_1000956_pt1 | contig 13480 bp, 12 predicted proteins | sample FB_5_MG_FD_140335 | JGI IMG/M metagenome (GOLD analysis project Ga0193962, IMG submission 140335) | Microbial mat bacterial communities from the Broadkill River, Lewes, Delaware, United States - FB_5_MG | ecosystem: Environmental > Aquatic > Freshwater > River > Microbial mats | place: USA...
AACTATTACTTCTCTATCCATTACACTTCATCAAAATAATCAAATAGAAAATGTATTAGAATATATTCTTTCATCTAAGTACCTTAGATTTTCAATAATTGATTCTTTAAATAATTTATTGTGTCAATACAATACTCTTAATGGATCTTGGTGTGATAAAAATGATATTTTTTTTCAAGTTTCCAAAGAAACTCATGAACATACTATTCAAGTACAATCAAAATAATCTGTAGAAAATTTATCATTTTCATTTATTTCAGAAATTGTAAAAGTTTTATTTCAAGCAGTTAAATCTCCTGCTAAAGGGTTTGGTTTTTCATAATTAATATCTTGAATATCAACAACAGAATTTAATCTACTGAAGAAATCTTCTCTAGATTTATCAATAGAAGTTACAATAGAATAAAGAGGCTCATTAATGTATTCCTCTTCAGGGTTTAATGACAATTGAGACATTATATTACCAATATTTACTAATTAAAAATCTTATGTATAATATTTAAATATTAATAATGTCAACAAAAAAAGAGAGTTTAAACTCTCTTTTTTATAATTCATTCTTTTCTACTTTTTCTATACTTTCTTTTTCTTCTGCTTTTTCTATAACTTCATCTTTATAATTTTTATCAATATTTATAAATTTAAGTGTAAATAATACAACTGTGAAAAGTGCTACAATATCTATTAGTAAAGAAGTGAATACATCCATATATATAGTTTCTAGATAAGGCATAAATCACATTGCTAATCAAAACAATATAACAAGCATAAAAGAGAAAAATCAATAACCAAAAATTTCCCACCATCTTCAATTAACTATTTTCTTAGAATAAGTAAATGATTCTCACACTGATTTATCATTTAAAACTATTGCATATAAGAAGAATACCCAGATTACTGAAAGATAAATTCATGGTACAATTAATAGTAAGATTCAAAATCATACAGCAATAGAGTAAAGTATATTAGCTCATACTACTTTTGGCCATTTAGTTATTGATAATTTAAATAACTCTTTAAAATCAATTTCTTTTGAATCTAAACTATTTTTTACTAATAGTATTACAAATATACTAGTAATAACTCAAAATAATGATTCTAACCATCATGCAATTCTTGTATAGTTAGAAAATCCTTCAAAAGTAATATTAGAAGAATTTAAAAAGTATTCTCAAACATAAAAAAGTAGTACATCAATTGGAATATATATTAATAATGTAATTAATAATATATTTTTAAAATTATTTGTAAAAATATCTAATGATTTTGAAAATAATTCTCAAAATTTCATATTTTCCTCATATATGTTCTTCATATAAAAAATTTATAATATAATGAAAATATTTTAACATAATTAATTTAAAAAACAAACTAAATATATTAACTATTTAGTTTGTTCTATTCACCATATATTTGAACTGTTTTCGTTTTGTGTTGCCCAAGAAAAAAACATTTCTATATATCATGGTATTATTTCATCTCAGACTTTAGATATTATTTTTCAATTTTTATATTCTATGTCCAATAAATCATTTCAAACTTTATATTCAATTTTTCATTTTTTAATTATTTCATTTCTAACAAAAGCGTAACTTTCTCATGAATAATTTATAACATAAAGTAATTCTTTCTTATCTAATCTATCATCTTTATTTTGAATAAAAAAATATACTTCATCATTTTCTTCATAGTCTCAATAAGGAGTAACTCAATAAGCTCTTATAAATCAAGTATTTATACTAAGAACTTTTCAATTGGGACTATTTGATTTAAACTCTGAAAAATTCATAAGATCAGATTGTATTAAATCTAATTCAGTTTTTAAATAGTCTCAAACAACTGCTTTTCAAATAGATTGAGACCATAAACTTTCTGTCTTATTATCATACATAAGAAGGTTTGATTCATATAATTTTCATGAAACTCAAAAAAGTAATTCTTCTCATTCTAAAACTCTATCATAAACAATTGCGGTTCAACATAGAGGACAAAATGTTACTGAAATTTTTTTATCTCCTATTTCATCATTTACTATTTCATGCCAATACAATATTGAATATGGATAAAATTTAGATTCATCTCAAATAGTTACTGATATTCAAAGTGTATCGTCATTTAATCAAATCTGTCATAGTGTATTATCTACATTAACAAATTTTGGATTATTAATTGATGGAATTCAATCTTTTCAAGGTCATCAATCCAATATAAAACTTAAATTTATGTCAGACTTTGTTGTATCAGTTAATAATCAATCTTTAGCAAATAATTTGTTTTCAATATTTATTCAACTTAAGTCTATATCTACTTTATTATTTAACTTATTATATAAAGCAAATAAAGCCATAAATAATATAATTATTAAAACTATATTTGATACATATTTTTTCATAATATAATAGTTATATATTAATTAATAATATAATAAGAATTAACCTTAAATAAAACTTAAATATTGTAATTAGTAAAATATTAGTATCATATGTAAGTATTATTAATATTTATAAAGATATGACTTGAAATAATAGAAATGACGACATACTTCATTGAATAACACTTGCCATGGTTGTAGATACCTTAGTAGATGAATATTGATTTGATTGATTAGCGGATCGTTTTAAAATGAATTGTTTTCATAGTAACCCTAGTAAAATTTCAACTTTAAAATTTTTAAGGAAAACAGAATGGGCTCGCTTACAAGTTCAATGATTATATGTTAAAACTATGTTATCAAAAAAGAGAAATAAAAAAAATACCTAATAGGTATTTTTTTTTATTTCTCTTTTATTCTTCCTCTTCTTCTTCTCCTGGATTTTCTTCTATAACTAAATCTCTAATTGGTGAGTAAAAATCTAAATTTTCAGTTCCAATTTTTCAGATTATATAATCAATTAAATCTTCTTTTTTAATTTCTTCTTGTGTTCAATCTTCTTCATTTCTAACTTGAAATATTCCATTTCTTGCCTCCATTATTCAAACCATTACTATGTATTTAGCATTAGATCTTTGAGCTTTTAACATTTGTTCTTTCATTGATGGAGTTCAAAGTGAAACAACAGTATTTATTCATGCTTCCCTGGCTTTTATTGATAATGGTAAAACTGAAGATTTTGCTTCATCTCAAAGTTGGACAAAAAATAAATCTATTTCATCTTTATTTTTAATCTTTATATAATTTTCTTTTAGCATTTTTATTACTATTCCAGTATCTACATAAAATCATGTTGCTGGAATATCTTTAACTTCTCATAGGTTTTTTGCTAAAGAGTTATATCTCCCTCAGTTAGATATAACTTCTCATTGAGTAGATTTAAACTGCCAAATTGAGTTTGTTAATGCAGAATTATCTCCTACTAAAGTATGATCTTCTGAATATGGAACTTCCAATAAATCAAGATATTCAGTAAATTTAGCATAATGTAATTTACTATCTTTCTTTAAGAATTTTGTTACCATTTTAGGAGCACTTTCATTTAATATTTTTAGATCCTCTTCTTCTGAATTTAATATCATCATCGGGTCAGTATCTATTAATTCTTCTAATTCAGGAGTTAATAAATGTCTTTTATTATCATAAAAAGTTACTAATTCTTCTCTATACTTTACTTTCTCTTTTTCAATTCAAACAGAATTAATAGTTATGTTAAATTTTCATTCTAATCAAATTTTATTTAAAACAGTATAATTTAAATATAATTGAATCGCATCTAAAATTGGATCATTTTCTCAAATAATTTCAGTTCAAATTAAATCCATTCATTTTAATCCAGTTTCAGATTTATTATAAAATTTTTCCATATAATAATAATATACTGGTTGGATTTGTTCTTTTCATTCATTATTTAAATATGCTCTCATTATACCGATAGAAGATTTTTGCCTTATATCATAATCATTACATTCTAATATTCATCAATTTATCATTCAAGATTTTTCTAATAATTCTCTCTTTTCTATCAAAGGTGTCGAAATTCTTCTAAAACCATTTTTTCTGAACTCATGACGATAAACCTTTTTAAGAAAGGTTAAATACTTGTGGTGTTCAGGAAAAAGATCAAAAGTTCATTCTATTGGAGAGTATAAGCTCATATTTTTTCTATTAATTTTTACAACTAGGTATCTATTATAAATTATTTTTGATAAAAAGAAAAATTTTTTTTGTATTTTTTAAAAGCTATATAATATAGTTTATATATAATAAATAACTATAAATAAAAACAGAGCTTATGCAAGAATTAAACAGACAAATTCTAATATATATGAATTCATTAACAGAATATAAATTTATTGAAAATTTTAGCTTATGCTTTTCAGATACACCAATTTTTGTTTTACCTATTTTTTTAATAATTTGATGGCTATATTTTACCTATAAACAAAAGGATACTGATAGAAAAAATGATCTACTTTTAATCTTTTATTCAACGGTTATTGCTGTGATAATAAATTTAACTATTCAGCAGTTTATTACAATTGATAGACCCGAAAAAGCATTGGAATGAATCTGAAAACTAATATTAAACCATGTACCTGATGCAAGTTTTCCTTCTGATCATGCAGCAGTTAGTATTTCATTTTTAACATCATTATTTTTAGTAAATTATAAAAAATTTGCTTATGTATTCTTAATTCCTGTAGTTTTAATGAATTTATCTAGGGTTACTCTATGAGTACATTGGCCTTTTGATATAGTATGATGATTAATTGTATGAGTAACTTCATCTTTTATAGTATTTAAGTTATTAAAAACTAATAAATACATAATTATTATAAATAATTTTATAATAAAAATAATGTCATATATAAAAATGTAAAAATCTTTATTTTTATCTTTTTATATATATAATTTAATTAAATAAATATTAATTTAAAAATATGACTCATATTAAAGGAAAAGAAAGGAAAACTATTGCTCTTACTTGAGGATCAACATGATGACATATATTCCCTCTTTTATCTACATATAATTACTTAAAAGAAGAAAAAAACTTTAATTTTATATGGGTTTGAGAAGAAGAATGACTTGAAGAAGAAATTGCACTAAAAAATAAAATTCAATTTCTAGACATACCTGCTTGAAAAATAAGAAGATATTTTGATTGGAAAAATTTCTATGAACCATTAAAGAATCTAACTTGAATCTTTTTTTGAATATACTATATATTAAAGTTTAAAATAGATATTGTATTTTCTAAATGAGGTTATGTTGCTTTACCTCTTTGTATAGCTGCATTTATATTAAGAAAAGATATATATATACACGAGTCTGATACTATATCATGAATTGCAAACAAAATAATATGAAAGCTTGCTACTAAAGTATTTTATACATTTCCAAATGAAAAAACATTAGATCAAGAAGATTCTAAACATATATTATCAGGGCAAATTCTAAATCCTGAATTATTAGATTATATAACAAGCTTAGAAATAGAACCAAATGAAAGACTATCAATAATGGTTATGTGATGATCTCAAGGATCTACAAAGATATTTGATGCATTATTAAAGTTATTGCCAGATTTTGAAGACATAGATTTCCAAGTAATATTATGAGAAAAAAATATGCATTTTAGACCAGAGTTTAAAAGGTTTCCTAATGTTATGGTTCATGACTTTGTAACTCAAAAGAGATTAGGTAAAATTTTAAAAGAAGTAGATGTAGCAATCACAAGATGATGAGCAACTAGTTTATGGGAACTACAAGCCTTTTGAATAAAATCAATAATTGTTCCTTTAAGTTCAAGTGCTTGAAATCATCAAAATATTAATGCATTATATTTTCATGAAGTACTTTGAAGTGAAGTTGTTGATGAAAATAATGATTTTGAAATACAACTTTATAGAAAAATAAAAAAATATAAACCTCTTAGAAAAAGAGCTCTAAACCTTGAGGGATTCTTTAAACCACTTCAAGTTATAGAAAAAGAAATAAATAAAACAATATAACATAAAAAAGTCTAGTTTTAATAATTTAAACTAGGCTTTATTATTTGATAATATTTTTTTAAAGTGCTACTATTTAATAGTTATCCCTTTAAAAGTTTTAAAAAATGAAAATTGTTCTTGATATAAAAGATGAATACATCTCTAGTTTAAAATATGTAATTTTATGATTATCAGTTATAGCTGGTGTATGATATGTATACTTCTTTCAATGATGAAATACAAATATGTATTTATTAATTGCAACAATATTTGCAATATATATGGCAATAAATCTTTGAGCAAATGATGTAGCTAATAATATGTGACCAGCAGTTTGATCAAAAGCACTTACTCTATGATCAGCCATAATCATAGCAGCAATATTTGAAGCATCTTGAGCATTAATAGCATGATGAGATGTAGTAGATACAATTAAAGGGTGAATAATAGATAAAGATTTAATAGAATCATCAAAACAATTCATATCGATAATGCTAGCTACTCTACTTGGAGCAGCTTTATGGATAAATATAGCAACTTTTTTAAGAGCTCCTGTTTCTACAACTAATGCAATAATTTGAGGATTGGTATGAGCATGACTAGTAGCAGTATGACCAGAAATAGTAAAATGGTCTAAAATTTGAGAAATTGTTGCAAGTTGGGTTATTTCATTATTAATGTGAGGTATATTTGCTATATTACTTTTTACTTCAATCAGAAAAACAATCCTATTAAAAGAAGAAAAGTGAGAAGCAGCAAAACATTGGGTACCAGTTTATGTAGGTATTATGATGATGATATTTTCAATATACTTAATGTTAAAATGATTAAAACCTCTTCTTAAAACAAATGAACTATTATCATCAATGGTAAATCCAACTTCTGCAGTCTTTATTGGTTTAATAATTTGAGTAATGTCATATATAATATTAACAATTATATATAAATCTCATAGTCATTCATTCTTTAAAGATAAAAAGAAATTTGTTAATAAACTATTTAACATCCCTCTTATTTTTGCAGTAGCATTATTAAGTTTTGCACATGGTTCAAATGATGTAGCAAATGCAATTTGACCACTAGCCGCAATATATGATACAGTTCAACATAGTTCATGAGAATTAGCTAAAGCAGCTTGAGTTCCCTTTTGGATAATGTTATTATGAGCACTATGATTATCAATGTGATTAGCAATATTCTGAGCAAGACTTATAAAAACAGTTTGAAATGAAATTACAAAATTAGATCAAATTAGAGCATTCTGTGTAGCACTATCAGCTGCGACTACTGTAATCATTGCATCTAAATTAGGTTTACCTGTTTCTTCAACTCAAATTGCAATCGGTTGAGTATTTGGTATTTGATTATTTAGAGAATATTTAAATAGAAAAAAATGAAAAGATAAAATCATAATTGAAAAATCTATGATTAAATCAATATTATTATCTTGGGTTGTTACTTTACCAATAGCTTGAATCATAGCTGCAATAACATATTTAATAATAATGAAAATTTAATATAAAATTAATGTTAAAATTTTTGACCTCTAAAAAAAAGTGTGATAGAATAATTATATAAAACAAAAATAAAATTTAACTATATGAAAATGTATCCAAAACTAACTGAAAAATTACAAAATTTTCAACCAATTACATTAACAGAATTAAATGCTACAGCTAGCTTTCTAAAAAGAATAGATAGAAAATTTTTATTGAATTCTAAACAATTTTCAGAAGTTATAGCTGAATTAAAAGAAGAATTTCAAGTATTAGAAATTGCTGGTAAAAAAGTGTTTTCTTATGATAATGTATATATGGATACAAATGATTATCTTTTTTATAATCAACATCAAAATAAACAAAAATCTAGAACAAAAGTAAGAACTAGATATTATGTTGATTCAAATCTTGCATTTTTTGAATACAAACAAAAAAATAAATGAGTAACTAATAAATATAGATATCAATTCCCTTCTGAGGAACATGGATTTATGACTAGAGGTAAAAAAAGATTTTTTGATTGAGTATGGCAAAGTTTATATGCTGGTGAAAATGCACCAAATATAACACCTTCTATCAAAACTAACTATAAAAGAATAACTATGGTTAGCAAAAATTGAGAAGAAAGATTAACAATTGATTTTGATGTAAAAGCAACTGATCTTAGAAAAAAATGAGCTAAAGTAGTTGATTTAAAAAACTTAGTAATTATTGAGAGTAAATCATTAAAAGAAAAATGTATTGCTTGTAAAATAATGAAAAAAAATAATATAGAACAAGCTTCTAGTTGTAGTAAATATTCTTTAGGTGTTGTTTATTCTGGTTTAGCAGAAAAATTTGATACTTTTAAAGAAACAATGGAAAGAATTAAAGAAATTAGAATGGAAACTATAAAATCAGTTAAAAGAACAACTTCTTTAAACAATATTACAAAACAATTCACAAAAGAAATTACAAAAATAAAAGATGCTGCATAGCATCTTTTATTTTTGTATAATAATTAAATAAAAAAAGAGATATAAATATCTCTTTTTTTAATCTAAATAACTATATTCTAAACCATAGTATTCATATAATTTTCTTGAACCAAACTTCTTTTGAATATGACCTTCTAATCATAATGTTTTTGTATATTCTTTTATTTCTTCAGATGTTGCTGCCTCAATTTCCATTAAAGAAGGAATTCCATCATAATCATCTAAATCAAATTCAATTTTTCATAACTTATATGAGACTCTTTGTTTTTTCTTTTCTCTTGTTTGTTTCATTCAGTATTTTTCTAATACTTTTTTAAAACTTTCAACATCAGTAATAATATTTTCTCATTCATCCGCTACTTTGACTCATTTTTCTCATCATTCAGATTTTTTATTCCTCTTTCTTTTGATTGTATATAAATGAGTTTCTCATTTTTGTCTAACTCTGAATAATCTTTTATTATCTTCCATTTTGTTATTTTCTCATCCTGGAAAATCATAATAGATATCATGAATAAAACCATCAAAAGTTTTCTCAGCTCATAATTTTTCTAGGTTTTTCATAACCTCTGCTCTATCAATTTCCAAAATTTTAACTTCTTTTTCTAACATTTATTCTTTATTATAATAATAAGATACAATAATAATATCATATTATGTTATTTTTTAAAAATATATCACTCTCATCTAACATTATTAATCCAATCATCAATTCAAATATCTTTCAAAATATTTTTTAATCTACATATATAAACTCTTATATTTTTATCTTCAATTAATTCTATATTTCACCATAGCTTATTAATAAGATAAGTAGTTGATAAAAATTTTTCTTGATTTGATAAAAATATAGATAATAAGTATTTATTTTTTTTTGTTAAAATTATTTTTTTTCATTTATAATAAAATTCATTTTCTAATAAGCTGAATTCTAATCAATTATAATTAATAAGATCATCTTTTATGTTACTTAAATTAAAAAAATAAGTTCTAAACCATCTTGAAACTCTTACCTCTAACTCTTCACATCTAAAAGGTTTTACTATATAGTCTGTAGCTCAGATTTCAAATGAATAATCTATTAAATCAACTTCATCACTTCAACTAATAACTATTATTGGTATATTTATTCATTTTTTTCTAATCAGTTTTATTATATCAAATCAATTTTTTTTGTTATTTCAAAGGTTTATATCTACTAAAATAACATCATATAGCCTAACAATAAAAAGTTCATTTAAAAATCATTCATAACTACTAACAATAGTAATGTTATTAGTAGAAAATTTCTTTTCAAAGCTTAATTTTATTTTTAAAGCCAAAAAATTATCATCCTCAATTATCAAAAAATTCATTATATAGTTGGTATACAATAAAACTATATTTTAATAAGAATTTAATTTAAAACCAAAAAAAAAAGATATTTAACTATCTTTTTTTTGTATTTTAGGTATTACTAAATTAAAATTAGCACCTCCTAGTTTTTCTGAATTTAAAGCCTTTATTTCTCATTTATGATATTCAACAATTTTTTTACATAAGTACAATCAAAGCCCTAATCATATTGATTTTCATTTACCAGTAGAATATTTATCAAAAATATATTTTCACTCTCAGAACTTAAATCAATTTCAATTATCATCAATGTCTATAGTAATATTTTTTCATTCATTTTTTACAATAACATCAATTCTTGGGTTATTTTTATCTAAGAATTTAAAAGCATTATTAAGTAAATTTGAAATAACTTGAGTAAACTGAACTTTATCAAGATCAATAAAAGTAATATTTTCATCAAAATCAAAATTTATAACAAGATTTTTACTTCTTTTTTGAACTGATTCAATTTCTCATAACATCAAGTCCTTAAGCTTTACTTTCTCAATATACAAGCTAACTTTATTTATATCATACTTTTGTGCAGAAAATAATATTTTAACTAAATCTGATAGTTTAAAAATTTGATCCTTTAATATATTTAATTCAGATTTTAATAAGTTATTATTCATATCTCATGACTCAATATCATCTATTATACTTTCTACTTGTAATGATGAAGCCATAACTGGGGTTTTAATCTCATGAGAGGCTACAGATATAAATTCTTTTTGTTTATTAAGTAGGTTATTATATTTTATTGTTTTTCTATCAACTTCTTTATCTAAGTTAAGATTTAAATCATTAATTTTTCCATATATTTCTATGTATTTTAAATGTCATACTAAGAAATTAACAAAATCTTTTATGAATTTTATTTCTTCCGAATAATACTGCTCCCTTAATGGTTTTCATCATAGCTCTATCACTCAAACTAATTCTCACATATTATTTCTCATTGGAAAAATAATATAAACTGATTTATCTATTTCTTTTCAGATTTTTTCTAAATTAAATTTATTTTTATTTTCTTCTAAAAAAACAATATCATTTATAAACAAATCATTCATAATATTTTTTTCAAAAAATTGTATTATTTCTGAATTTTTAGAACCCTTTTTTAGTATGATTTTTGTTCTTTTGATTCTATATAATAATAATATCTTTTTCTCTAGAAAATCGTTTAATGAATCTAAATTATCTAAAAATGGTATTTGTTCTTTAAGTCTATTTAGATTATCTATTAAACTATTATAATCCTTGTTTCAAGGTAAAATAAAGGTTAGAAAATTATAAATAAGGTAAAATATGATAATACTAAATATAAGATCAATATAAGTAAAATTTGTATTTAATCACCAGTAATTAATAAAATTTTCTCAAAATGAAAATCATATATTTTTAATTAATACCGTTAAAAAAAGTGTAATTATTACTGATAATAGAAATGAAACTATTTCGTTATATTTAAATGTATAATCACTAAAGTGATATCTAGTAACTGAATACCAACTGAAAAATAAAAAAGGTAATATTAATATAACTATTTCTTTTTCAAATAAGTACAGTCCAAATATCGGCAGTATTAATTGAAATAATATTCAAAGTAAAAGGAAAATAAAACTTCAAACTAATATATATTTTAATCTAATTTTATTAATATTTATAAGAGTTTTGTAGGATTTAATAACAAAATATAGAAATAATGGTACAAATAAAATATTTAAAAATACATGTAAATATACAAGACTTCATAACGTTTCATAATAATCATTTTTTTCTGGTATTAATTCAACTCAACTAATTATATAAGGAGTAAATATATACAAATATACAAAACCAAATATAACCGATAGGAGTAGAAGTATTTTTCTGTAAGAAATAGGTTTATTCTTACTAGAAAATAAATAAATGAATGATAATAAACTATATTGACCTAGTATTGAAAAAAAGTACATTCACTTTCAATATATTGCGAGCATAGTCACATCAGTTGTTGTAAAGAATGATAGAAAATATAGAAAAAACCATCATGATAAAGATATATTAAATACCATAAAAAAGATTCCCGATAGATTATTATACTTTTTCAAAAAAGTATAAGCAACCCAAATAGAAGAAAAAATAACAGATAAATACAATATTAGATATATACTCATAAATATTAATAAGGTTATAATTTACAAATATTTTATGAGTATATTTAAATTAAGCAACTAATATCTCTGACATAACATTTCTATATTTTTTTATAAATTGTCTTACAGTAAGATTATATCTTTCCTTATAAACTGATACTACTTCTTTCTGATAGAATAGTTCATTCTCTTTTTCATCAGACCTATTAGCCATTAATTGGTCAATTCATGGATGACTATTTATACCTAATTTTTGAATTCACATACAATGATGAAATCAATGTAGATTACTTCAATTAACAACTTCGGTTAATCAAAAGACTCCATTATGTTTATCATCAATTCATTCAAAAAACTTTTTTATTAACTCAAAAACCTGATAAAAACTTTTATATTCTTCTAAAAGTCACATAGAAGAAAATGATAAAACATTTTGCGGTATCTCTCATCAATTTACTTTTAAAATATATTTTTCTAATATTTCATATATATCATCATTATAATATGGATCTAATTCTCTATCATATACAGTTCTTAATTTATCTATATATCAATCCATAAATCATACAATATTTCCGCTATTTTCATTTACAGCAAGAGAAAGATATGAATCTATGCTATCATAATATCTTCTTCTTATATCTAAGATATTATCATCAACACCATATATAAAATCTGTATTTTGTGATTCACATCTTTTACAAGAGATATTATCTCAGAGATAAATATTTTCTAATTCTATAACAGTTTTTTTTCTTATATCACTACTAAGATGTCAAAATATATCATTCTTAGAATGAATTTCCTGACAACAATTACACTTAACATATTCACCAATTCAATATGCCCACATATCTTTTTCAACCTCTGCTATTTGCCTAATGTCAGATTCTCATAATCAATTTGTTGGAACAGATTCTACTGTTAATCATTTAGTACTCATAATATATAAATTATAGAAATAAGTTCTTAATTTATACGTACATAAAGTAACAAAATTGTAACAAGTATTTTATATAGAAATATTAATGTTGTATTAATATCACTTTGTTATATTAAGTATAATTATTATGAAAAAATTCTATTATGACTAATGTAAGAGAATCATTAAATCTACGCTTATCAGGAAATCATTTAGCTGTTTTTCCTGATCAATTTACTATAAACTTTAATACAGAGCAATCTAAAATAAAGTGAGAAGTAGATTTTTTAATAGAAGATCATAAAGAAATATCAGAGTTAGATAAAAAAATAGAAATAATAAAAGATTATTCTAGACGCTTCCCTATAATCTTTTGAAGTTCTTTTGATACAAGTATTTTAGATAAAGAAAATGCAATTGATAATTTTTTAGATACACTTTATCAAAACGTTAATATATGAGTTGAGTATCAAAATATATTATCAGATTATTGTGAAGTTGTATTTAATGAATGACTATTAAGAATTGAAAGTGAAGATGAGTCATTTAAGCATTTTGATTTTTTAGAATTACATAAAGATTTATGAAAATGATTAAATACATTCTATTTTATAACAAAAAAGATCTTTCAAGATATAA
>Ga0193962_1000958_pt1 | contig 13475 bp, 9 predicted proteins | sample FB_5_MG_FD_140335 | JGI IMG/M metagenome (GOLD analysis project Ga0193962, IMG submission 140335) | Microbial mat bacterial communities from the Broadkill River, Lewes, Delaware, United States - FB_5_MG | ecosystem: Environmental > Aquatic > Freshwater > River > Microbial mats | place: USA...
GATTATGAAAGAGGATTAATTCCTGGAGTGATATTTGTACTATTAAATAGAGATAAAGGTGTAGATGCAAAGATTGAAGGACAAAACAGACTTTATCCATACTATCTAATTTATGTAGATAATGATGCAAATGTAATTGCAGATCACACTGAAGCTAAGAAACTTCTTGATTTAGCTAGAAATGCATGTAAAGGGAAGATAGAACCTATAGATAAGGCATATCATAAGTTTAATCAAATTACCAAAGACGGTAAAGATATGACTTTTTATTCAGACCTTTTAGAAAAAGCAATTGAATCGATGATAAATATAAATGAGGATAAAGATATTGATTCATTATTTAGCGGTGGAAATACAACTGCACTAGTATCTACTATAGAAGGACTTGATGATTTCGAATTGATTAACTTTATAGTAATTCAGGATGTATAAATCATGCATGCTTATTATGAATATCCTTTAAAAACAAAGTTTAATAAGCCAATTCCTAAGAATAAGATATATGAAAAAGCATCTATAAATACTGCATTAAAAGATAAAATTGTAAAACAAATAGAAAAAATCATTTGGTTGCATAAATTATCATCAACAACATTAAATTTAAATGCTACAGATAGTATTACAGAGATACAAGTATTTGATATAGAACTAAAGCAAGATAATCTTGATGAAGATGTATTAAGAGCTATTGATAGGGCTATACCATTTCCAATAATTTTTCAACTAAAGAAAAAAGATAAAGTACAAATCAAATCAGCCTATAAAAGAATAAATGAATCAGATACTAATAAATGGATTGTTGATAAATACTTTAGTTCACCGTGGATTGATATTTCTCATCCAAAAGAACCAATACCTACAGTTCTAAATTTAGAAAAGCTTTATGAAGTAATAATTAAAGAGTTAATACCAAATATTACATCTACTAAAAAGTCTTTAAAAGAAGAAGTTGAAACACACAAAGAGCTAGAGAAATTAAATAAACTGTATGAACAATTAAAAGCTAAAAGAAATAAAGAAAAGCAATTTAATAAGAAAGTTGAACTAAATGCACAACTTAAACAAATAAAGAGTGAAATAAAACTATTAACCTAATTAAGTCTTAATATTTGCAAATTTATGCTAAATATTTGACTTTAAATATATTATATCCCTAATTAGATTGACTAATTTGCATTTATTTGTTAAAATAAGGCATTAAAACAGAAAAGGATTTCTATGTTAGTAGATTTTAGAGTAAAAAATTATCGTTCTATTAAAGATGACCAAACATTTAGTATGGTTGCAGCATCTGGAAATGAATTAGAAAAAACAAACACTTTTTTACTTCCTAAAACGAAAAATGTATCTTTGGTAAAAACTGCTGCAATTTATGGAGCAAATGCTGCTGGTAAGTCAAATTTACTTAAAGCATTAAAAACTATGAAAAAAATCATTCTTGAAAGTAATAATAGAGGGGATAAATTAGATTTACAACCTTTTTTACTACATACAGACACAATAAATGAACCAACTGAATTTGAGATTACATTTGTTTTTGATGAAATTAGATACCAATATGGATTTACAGCTACTAGTGAAAAAATTATTGAAGAATGGTTAATTGCTTATCCAAAAGGAAGACCACAGAACTGGTTTGCAAGAGCTTACGATGAAGAAAAAAAAGAGTATGAATGGCAATTTGGAGATAAATTAGTTGGTCAAAAACAAGTGTGGAAAGAATCAACTAGAAGTAATGCATTATTCCTATCTACAGCAGTTAACTTAAATAGTGACCAATTAAAACCTATTTATGATTGGTTTGCAAATAAATTAAAAATAACTGGTATTCAAGGTTGGAGTGCATCTTACACTATGCAAAGATGTGCGGAAGATGATTTCAAAGAAAAAATCATGCAGTTTTTGAAAACAGCTGATATGGATATTGAGGATATTGAAGTTGAACTAGAAGAGTTTGATATCAATAAGTTACCAGATGATATGCCAACAAGTGTTAAAGTTGCGATTGAAAAGAGAATGGGCGGAACAGAAGTACCTAAAGAGACTAAATTTTTACATCTAAACAATTTAAATGAAAAAGTACCTTTAGATTTCATTGATGAATCAGATGGTACTAGAAAGCTATTTTCTTTTATTGGTCCATGGATTGATTCTCTAGAAAATGGAAATATTTTATTAATTGATGAATTACATGACAATTTTCATCCATTAATGGTTAAGTTCTTAATTGATATGTTCCATAACAATGATATGAATGTATCTAATGCACAATTAATTTTTACAACACATGAAACATCAATGCTAAATCAAGATATTTTTAGAAGAGACCAAATCTGGTTCTGTGAAAAACAAGATAGAGCAACAACACTTTATCCTTTAACTGATTTTAGTCCTAGAAAAGGTGTAGAGGATTTAGAAAAAGGATACTTATCAGGTAGATATGGTGCATTACCATTTTTCCAAGATATAAGTATGGCTATGGGTAAATAATATATGGGTACTGATGATTTATTTCATAAGCGTAAAGCTAAGAAAACAGAAGATTTAAAAAGGCATAAACAAAGTCGAGAACCCTATGATAAGGTATTAATAGTATGTGAGGGAGAAAAAACTGAACCTCACTACTTAATTGCTTTAAGAGATTATTTAAAGCTTTCACAAGCGAATATAAAAATCGATCCAAATAGTGATTCTAGTCCAATAAGTGTTGTTTCATATGCGAAAGATTTAATAAAACAAAGTGAAAAAGACCCTTATGACCATGTATATTGTGTGATTGATAGAGATAGACATGCAACTTTTGATACAGCAATTGCACAAATAAATGGATATAGAAATAAGAGTACAAAGCTTCACGCCATAGTATCTAATCCATGTTTTGAATACTGGATATTACTACACTTCACATATACTACTAAACTATTTGGTACAAGTGGTGATAGTCCATGTATGGATTTAATAAAAAATGATTTAAAAACATATATCAATGATTATGAAAAGGGAGATAAGAATATTATGTTACCTATAATTAAATCTGGACTTGATACAGCATTGGCATATGCGAAAAAAGCAAATGAGACTGCTAAAAGAAATGGTACAGATACACCAACAACTCAAATGGATGAACTAGTAGTTTATTTAAAAAATTTAAAGGCTAATAAATGATAGAAAAACTAGATATGAAAACACCAGATTTTACCACTGAAAATATAGCTCAAATAGCAGCACTATTCCCAAACTGTGTAACAGAAACTAAAGATACTAAAGGAAATGTAAAAAAAGCTATTGATTTTGATTTGTTAAAACAAGAATTATCTGAAAATATCGTTGATGGAGCAAAAGAGAGATACTCTTTGAATTGGCCTGGAAAGAAAGAAGCATTAGTAACTGCAAATAAGCCTATAAATAAAACACTAAGACCTGATGTAGAGGATAGTGTAAACTTTGATACAACACAGAACTTATATATAGAAGGTGATAACTTAGAAGCACTAAAACTACTTCAAGAGAGTTATTTAAATAAGATTAAAATGATATATATTGACCCTCCATACAATACTGGTAAAGACTTTGTATATAAGGATAACTTTACAGGTGACAAAGATGAAGAACTAGAGAAAAGTGGTCAAATAAGTGAAGAAGGAAGACTTGTAGCAAATTTAGAATCAAACGGTAGATACCATAGTGATTGGTTATCTATGATGTATCCAAGATTGAAACTTGCAAGAAATTTATTAAAAGAAGATGGTGTCATCTTTATTTCTATTGATGATAATGAAGTTAAAAATATGCAAAGTTTATGTGAAGAAGTATTTGGAGAACAGAATTTTATAGGTGTTTTTCCAGCAATATTAAATCTAAAAGGAAATCAAGATGCTTATGGTTTTGCATCAACTCATGAATATATTGTTGTATGTACTAAAAATAAAGATAAGTGTGAACTGAATAAATTTGATATTGATGAAGAAGAATTATTAAAAGAATGGTTAGAAGATGATTATGGGTTGTATAAAAAAGCTGATACATTAAGAAGAACAGGTCAAGATGCAGCTAGAGAAAGAAGACCTAAAGGCTGGTTCCCAGTATTTATTACAAATGAAGATTTCGTTTATGTAACTGACAATGATTTGCCTCTTTCTGATAATGATACAATCATTTATCCAATTAATGATGATGAGGATGAGTTGTCTTGGTCTTGGGGAAAAGAAAAGATTAAAAATGAACCTTATAACTTAATAGTTGTTAATGGTAGAAATGGGAAAAATATTTATAAGAAGCAAAGACCTCAAATTGGTGATTTACCAACTAAAAAAGCAAAATCATTTTTTTATAAATCTGACTATAGTACAACAACTGCTACAAATAAATTAAAACAACTTTTGGATAAGAAAATATTTGATAGTCCAAAACCTGTACCTCTTTTAGAAGATTTAATTATTCTTGGAATGAATGAAAATGAATACATATTAGATTTCTTCTCAGGTTCAGCAACAACTGCTCATGCAGTAATGAACTTAAATAATAAAGATGGGAAAAATAGAAAATTTATTATGGTTCAACTTGATGAAGAAACGAATGAAAAAAGTATTGCTAGAAAAGAAGGTTATAGAACTATTCCAGAAGTTGCAAAAGAGAGAATTAGAAGAGCTGGTAAACAAATAGTTGAGGAATCAGGAAATACTGATTTAGATATTGGATTTAGAGTTCTAAAAATTGATAGTTCAAATATGAATGATGTTTATTATAGTCCAGATGAGATAACTCAAGATTCACTATTTGATGTTACAGTTGATAATATTAAACCTGATAGAAAACCACTAGATTTACTTTTCCAAGTTTTACTTGATAGTGGAGTTGATTTAACTTTACCAATAGTTAAAAAAGAGATTTTAGGAAAAGAAGTTTATTTTGTAGATGAAAATGTATTAGTTGCTTGTTTTGAAAATAGGATAGATGAAGCACTTGTAACTGAAATTGCTAAAATGGATGATATCTTAAAAGTAGTATTCAAAGACAGTAGTTTCCAAAGTGATGATATGAGAATCAATGTAGAGCAAATCTTTAAACAATACTCTCCAGATACTCAACTAAAGGTAATCTAGTATGAATATTAGATTTAAAAAACAACAGTACCAAGAAAACGCTGTAAATTCTGTAGTTGATTGTTTTAAAGGTCAAAAGAAAGTTGAGGGTATTAGCTATAGAATTGACCCGGGTAAGGTTCAAACTAAAGTTATAAATGGACAGAGTAACTTTGAATTTGATGAAGAGTTAAGTGGTTTTAAAAATAGTGATTTTACTATTACTCCTATTCAAATCTTCGAAAATATCCATAAAGTGCAAAGAGAACAGAATCTTCCAGTATCAGATAAGCTTATTACAAACAGTGTATGCGATATAAATCTTGATGTAGAGATGGAAACGGGTACCGGTAAGACATTTTGTTACACAAAGACTTCCTTTGAACTAAATAAACAGTATGGTTGGAATAAATTTATTATAGTAGTTCCAAGTATTGCAATTCGTGAGGGTGTATTACAATCAATTGAACTAACACGAGAATACTTTAAAGAAGAGTATGGAAAACAAGTAAAATCATTTATCTATAACTCTAAAGAGCTACACAATATTGAAGATTACTCAAGTGATGCTGGTATTAATATTATGATTATCAATGTTCAAGCATTTAATGCAACGGGAGCTGATAACAGAAGAATATATGATGAACTTGATAGCTTCAATTCAAGAAGACCTATTGATGTAATAAAAGCTAATAGACCTATATTAATCATAGATGAACCACAGAAAATAGAGGGTGATGCTAGAAATGAAAGTAAAAGTTTTAAATCTCTAAAAGAGTTCAATCCTTTATTTATATTGAGATATTCTGCAACATTTAAAAAAGAGTACAACAAAGTTCATAGACTAGATGCACTTGATGCTTATAATCAAAAACTTGTAAAAAAAATATCTGTAAGAGGTATTACCGTAAAAGGACTTAGTGGTACAAATGCTTATCTATATTTAGAAGGTATAGAAATAAGTAGTTCTAAACCACCAGTTGCAAGATTAGAGTTTGAGATAAAAACAAATAGTGGTATTAAAAGAGTTCCTAGAAAAATTGAAGTAAATGATAACCTTGAAGTTAAATCAGAAGGATTATCTCAATACAAAGATTTTGTAGTAAGTGAGATAGATGCCTACAAAAACAAGATATTCTTTAAAAATGGTGTTGAACTAAGTGTTGGGGAAGCTAGTGGCGATGTGAACGAAGAGAGTATTAGAAGAATACAAATAAGAGAGACGATAAAAGCTCACTTGCAAAAAGAACAAATGCTTTACTCGCAAGGGATAAAAGTACTTAGTCTATTTTTTATCGATGAAGTTGCTAAATATAGAGTTTATGAAAATGATGATGAATCAAATGGTGAGTATGCAAGAATCTTTGAAGAAGAGTATGAAGAAGCTGTAAAAAATCTTGGACTTATTTATGATAAAGATTATGAAGAGTATTTAAAACAAATTGATGCTCATGAAACGCATAATGGATATTTCGCACAAGATAAAAGTAAAAAGATGATTGACCCTAAAGTTGCAGCAAGAGGTGAAAATGCTGGACTAGCAGATGATGTAGATGCTTATGATTTGATTTTAAAAGATAAGAAAAGACTGCTTTCTTTTAAAGAGAAAACTAGATTTATCTTTTCACACTCAGCACTTAGAGAAGGGTGGGATAATCCAAATGTATTTGTAATCTGTACATTAAAACACAGTGATAATACAATCTCAAGAAGACAAGAAGTTGGTAGAGGTATGAGAATATCAGTAAACCAACATGGTGAGAGAATGGATAACCCAGCAACAGTACATAAAACTAATATATTAACAGTTATTGCAAATGAGAGTTATAAAGACTTTGTAACTGGATTGCAGAAAGATATTAGTGAAACATTAACTACTAGACCAAAAGTTGCAGATGCAGATTATTTCAGTGGTAAAACTATAATGGTTGGCGAAGAGAAAGTTAAAGTTGATGATAAAATGGCTAAACAAATCTATAAATATCTTGTTAAAAATGATTATGTAGATGATGAAGATATGATTGCTAGAGAGTATCATGATAACAAAGCAACAGAAACTTTAGCTGAACTTCCTGATGAACTAAAAGATTATAAAGAACAAGTTTTCCAACTAATTGATAGTCTGTTTAGTAAAAATGCACTTGATGGTATGGTTGAAGATGGTACTAAAGATAATACAAATCCAATAAATGAAAAGAACTTTAAGAAAAAAGAGTTCCAAGAATTATGGAATAAGATAAATCAAAGAGCTGTATATACTGTTGAGTTTGATAGTAGTGAGTTAGTAAAAAATGCAAAGAACGCTATAGATAAAGAATTGCATGTAAAAGCTTTAGAATATACAGTTGTAGGTGGTACACAAACTGATAATATCGCTTATGAGTCTTTAAAATCTGGTGAAGGTTTTAAAGAAGAAGAAAAAGAGACTGTATCAGAAACTAGAAGTGTTCAGTCTAAAGTGAGATATGATTTAGTTGGTAAAGTTGCAGAGAATACAAAGCTTACTAGAAAAACTGTTGGTGAAATACTTAAATCAATAGAGCCTGATAAGTTCAGACTTTATAGAGTAAATCCAGAAGAGTTTATCTCACAGTCAAGTAGAATTATTAATGAGCAAAAAGCTGCAATGGTAGTGAATAAACTTACATACAGCCCAATTGATCAAAAATTTGATAGTGATATATTCTTTGCAGAAAGTGAAAGACAAAACTTCTCTAAAGCGAAAAAAGTAGATAAGCATATATATGATTACATAGTAACTGATTCTAAAAATGAGCTTGCTTTTGTAAATGAACTTGATACAAATAAAGAAGTGGTGGTTTATGCGAAATTACCAAGAGGATTTTTTATTCCTACACCAGTTGGAAACTATAATCCAGACTGGGCAATATCTTTTGAAGAGGGAAGTGTAAAATACATCTACTTTGTTGCTGAAACAAAAGGAAGTATGTCAAGCTTACAAACAAGAAAGATTGAAGAGATAAAAATTGATTGTGCTAGAGAGTTCTTCAAGAAGATTAGTACAGATACTGTGAAGTATGATAAAGTTGATAACTATGATAATTTATTATCGATGGTTAGAGGGAATTAATAAATAAAATTTTGAAGTTAAATAAAGGATATATTGCAAATTGCAATATATCCTTATGGCTTTTTAAAAAAATTGTAAAATAAATATAAGAAAATGGGAAATTTTCTAAATTTAACTTAATATAAGGAGTAGCATGAAATAAAAGTAAATATGATGATTTAACACTAATGTATATTGTTTAAGCGTATAACCTGACGGCAATCAGGTTATTTGGTTACGCTATGCGTATAAATTAAGTGTTACTAAAATTGGATATGTTAGTACAATTAATCTATATGAAGTTTCAAAAGAAAGTATAGTTTCTTGTACATTAAACTAAAATAAACTAGATCTAAAATCTATTTTTTTATTAAATATATCCTTTTTTGTAACACCAACATATAAAAAGGATATTTTATTGGCTGAAAAAGTCTTAAATAGAAATATAAATCCCTCAGTAGAAAAAGAACTGTGGGCAAAAAGTGCTGGTAGATGCCAGTTCAATGGCTGTAATAGGATACTATATAAGTCTCCAATTACTCAAGAAAAAGTTAACATATCAGAGAAAGCACATATTTATTCATTCTCAGAAGATGGACCAAGAGGTTGGAGTGATGAATTAGCAAGTGAGCAGACATTAATTAATGATATTAGTAATTTAATGCTTCTTTGTCATGATTGCCACAAGAAGATTGATAAAGATATTGATGGAACAATATATTCTGCAGAATTATTAAAACAATGGAAATATGAGCATGAATACAGAGTTTATATTACATCAAGTATATCTGTGGAGAAACAATCTCATGTAGTTATCTATTGTGCTAATATTGGTAAACAAAACTCTACAATAAATACTAAAGAAGTATTTGCTGCTATGTTTCCAGAGAAATACCCTGTTAATGAGTTACCATTAGACCTTTCAACAAAACTATCTATTAAAGATGATGATATGATTTTTTGGCAAGTAGAATCACAAAACTTAGAACAGAGTTTCAAAGAAGTAATTTTACCAAAGATAAAAGAAAATAACCCTGCAGACTTTTCGGTATTTGCATTTGCACCAATGCCTCTTTTAATAAAACTTGGAACATTGTTTACAGATAAAATTTCTGTAGACACCTATCAACCTATAAGAGAACCTAAAACATGGTGTTGGCAAGAAGATCCAGAGGACTTTGAGTTTTTAAGTTCAGAGCCAATTGATTATTCAAAAGAACCTGTCTTAGTTTTATCGTTAAGTGGAAAAATATCAGAAGATAGGGTTTATGAAGTTACTGGTGAAAATATAAATATTTGGGAAGTTACTGTTCCTGAAATGTTTTTACACAATGACTTTATTAAGTCTAAGTCTCAACTTTCCATGTTTAGAAAAGAATTGAGAAAACTTATGGTTAAGATTAATGAAAAGCATTCAAATAAACCATTGAAAATTTTTCCTGCAATGCCTATATCATGTTCTGTTGAACTAGGGAGAATTAGAATGCCGAAATCAGATATGCAGTGGATTATTTATGATCAAAACAATAAACATAATAAGTTTATGAAAACAATAGTTATTGGAGAAGATACAAATGACTAACGGAAAAGAAAGTTTAATATTAGAAAAAATTGTAGAGTTATTAGAATTACCTGACTCTGCATATGAAAAAGCAAAAAATAGGTATGAAGATTTAGGGGATTGGTTTGATAGAGATGATTCACTTTTAAGTAGTAATGATGTTCACATTTTCCCTCAAGGTTCATTTAGATTAGGTACGGCTATCAGACCTTTAGATAGTGAAGAAGAGTATGATTTGGATTTGGCTTGTAATGCAAGAACGGGTATTTCAAAAGGCACACACACTCAAAGGCAATTAAAAGAGATTGTAGGCGTAGAGCTAGAACTATATAGAAAATCAAAAGGAATAAAAGCTGAAAAAGACGAAAAAAGAAGATGTTGGAGGCTTGAGTATCAAGATTCTCTTAGCTTCCATATGGATATAGTTCCTTGTATTCCTTTAGATGAATCAATTACAAATTTAATTTATGAAGACATTCACGAAAAGTTTGTATCAGATACTAATTTAGCAAGAAATATTTCAAGTAAATCATTATCTATTACTGATACAGAAAAAGATAATTATGAATATATAGATGTGGAATGGAATATAAGTAATCCTGAGGGATATGCTATTTGGTTTGAGTCTAAAATGCACCCTAGTCAAGTAGCTATATTGATGGAGAAAGCACAAGTTGATAAATTACCTACTTTTAATCAAAAAACAATATTACAAAGAGTTGTACAATTATTAAAAAGACATAGAGATTGTATGTTTAAGGATAATGAGGATTTAAAACCAATTTCTGTAATAATCACAACACTTTCTGCCCATGCTTATAATGGTGAAACAGATTTAGCAAGTGCTTTAAATACTATTTTAAAAGATATGGATAGTTTTATTGAAAATACTATACCAAGAGTAGCTAACCCAACTAGACCTGAGGAAGACTTTGCAGATAAGTGGTACCTTCCAGATCATAAGCATTTAAAGTTAGAACAAAATTTTAGAGATTGGCTAATGATGGCTAGACGAGATTTTGCTTCAATAACTGGGAGTAATAATGGTAGCTTTGATTCTGATTTTGTGTCAGAAAAGATGTCTATTCCTTTAACTGAAACTACAAAAATAGGTACAGCTTTAGGTTTAGCTGCTTCAGAGGTTTTTGCAAATGAATTTAATATTAAAAAAGAGGAGACTGCAAAACCTTGGAGAAAGTCTTAAATGAGTTTAATCCATAAAGCTAAACTAGAAGATTTCTTAAATAAAAATATGCACATGTCTATTAAGCCATCAAATTTAGATGGCTTAATAATTGAAGGGAAATATCACTTCAAAGCAAAGACTGATGGACATAGGGAAGTTAGTGATTCTTACAGATTAAGAATAATAGTTAAAAATGATTTCCCTTATAGTGTACCTATAGTAGAAGAGATAGGAAATGCAATCGAAAGAATAGAAGATTTTCATATAAATCCTGATAATTCACTTTGTTTAGGTGCACCATTGAGATTACTAGAACTTCTGCACAAAAATCCTACTCTTGAGGGGTTTGTTAAGTATTGTTTAATACCATATTTATATGCAGTAACCTTAAAAATACAAGATGGAGTAGATTTGATTTTTGATGAACTGGCACATGGTAATGAAGGAATATTCTCAGAATATAGAAATATATTTAATTTAGAGGATGAAAGTGCTATAAAACATGCTATTAAAATGCTCTCTTTAAAAAAGAGACTTGCAAATAAACTTACTTGCCCCTGTAATTGTGGGGAAAAACTTGGTAAGTGTAAAAATAAATTGAATATCAAGATTAATCGGTTTAGGTATTTTGCATCAAGGTCTTGGTATAGTAAGTATTTGAGTGATTTTAAATAATGTTATTTATGTTAGAATAACAGTTCATTCCATTACAAGGAGGCAGTTATGGCAGATTTTATTGCCAGCATACTTGTATATGGTGTTTTAAATTAACCTACTAACGAAGAGATATTCTCAATAAGGCGTTAGACTGATTTTTATAAGTAGTCCTGGGTTATTGAATCGTGGTTAATTTGGTGTCAACCCTAGTGATGCGAGTTGTTGACACTGTTAGTTTTATCAGTCGGCGAAGCAGTATTCCAAGAACTCTGCACCAATGCTTAGTGTGCAGCCAAAAACAAATCTAGGGATTGCAGGCAATAACCTTTTAGGATTGTCTGCATTTTTTACTTATAAATCCACCCTTTATTTTACTGTACTTTTAAACTCAAAATATAATCACTCCAAAATTCCATAAGTGGTATGAACTGTTTGAAATAATCTGCCCTGTGATTGTATGCTCTTACCGTTTCATTTTGTTCATGATGGTCAAGAACTCTCTCTTTTAATTCAAAACTAAATTTATTTTCTATATCCAAAGTATCAATCATACTTCTAAAAGTACCTCTGAATCCATGAAGTCTAATTTTACGACCTCTTTTTTCATCATTAAACCCTAATCTTTGTAAAGCTCTATTAGGGCTTTCTTTATTGATATGACTTCTATTATTAGTACCCAAAAAAACATATTCTTGGTGACCAGTAAATATCCTTTGCTCTTTTAAAATGCCTATAACTTCATCTGTTAGTGGTATTTTAAAGTCATTAAGATTTTTACTTTTGATTTTCATTCGTTCTCTTGGAATAGTTAAACTTTTTTCTTCAAAATCTATATAGTCCCACTCCATAGTGCATAAATTATCTGCTCTTAAAGGTACATGCAAAACAAATTTAAGTACATTTTTTAACGAATGACTACCGCTATAATTATAAATTGAATCTCTTAATTCACAAAGTACTTCTTCCTCAGAAATTTTAGGGTAATGTTTAGCTTCTTTTGCTCTGATAATATCAGACTTTCTTATGTCTGCTAATAAATTTCGTTCACAATATCCTCTTAAAACTGCAAATCTAAACAAATTGTCTAAATAGTTATAGATTTTTGATGCAACTTCATGAGCTTGAAGTTTTTTAACTTCAATTATCTGAATGATATCATTAATTGTAATTTCATTCATATGTTTATCTTTTAAAAATGGATAAATGTCATTTTCAAAAACTTTAATCTTACCTTTGTGAGTACTTTGCATTGTTCTTTCTGATTCTTTAGATAACCATTCAGAAGCAACAATCAGAAAATTACTATTATCTTCTAAGACTTTTTCCTTTTTCTTGTTTCTCTTGTGTTCAATTGGATCAATATCTTTCATAATTAAATCTAAATATTCATCTCTTTTTTCTCTTGCATTACTTAAACTCATAATAGGATATGTTTTAAAAGTAGTTTTTCTTCTTTTCCCATCAATACTATATCTAAACTCCCAAACTTTATTCCCATTTGGTTTAATACATAACCTTAGACCTGCTCCATCGTTTAAATAAGTTTCCTTAGTTTCAGGTTTCGCTTTTTTTATTGCTAAATCTGTTAATAAATTCATTTTAGCCATGAATAATCCTTATTCAATTGGGTCGTTTTTTTATTGTATTATATCACTTTTTACAAAAAGGCCCAATTTGTGTTCCATTTTTTAGTAAGATTCAATAAGATTGATTGAGATTAGATGGTATATAAAACTTCTTTAAAGTACTGTTCTTACGGTGGTTTAAAGATTAATTGGGATTGATTGAGATTAAGAAATGGCACGCCTGGTAAGATTCGAACTCACAACCTACCGGGTCGAAACCGGTTATTCTATCCAGTTGAACTACAGGCGCATTTGAAGATTGGAATAATATCACACTTAAAATTAAAAAAAGATA
>Ga0193962_1000959_pt1 | contig 13469 bp, 15 predicted proteins | sample FB_5_MG_FD_140335 | JGI IMG/M metagenome (GOLD analysis project Ga0193962, IMG submission 140335) | Microbial mat bacterial communities from the Broadkill River, Lewes, Delaware, United States - FB_5_MG | ecosystem: Environmental > Aquatic > Freshwater > River > Microbial mats | place: USA...
AAACTTAGAAGCTATAGAAATAATAAAAAAACCAATTGTTTTTGATAAAATGAGAATTGATTTAACAAAAGATTATATAAAGAATCATTATGGTTTAAGTGTTGATAATATTAATATTATTCCGAAAATGATTGTAATTCATCATACGGCTGTAAATAGTCTAAAGAGATCTTTTCACAGATTTAATCCTTCAAGATTATTAATTGATAGAAAAGATATAGCAAAGGCTTCATTACTTAATGTATCTGCACATTTTCTAGTTGCTAGAGATGGTACTATTTATTCACTTATGAATGAAACTCACATGGCTAGACATGTTATTGGTTTAAATTATTCAAGTATAGGAATTGAAAATGTTGGAGGCCAAAAAAAGAGTGATACTTTAACAAAAGAACAGTTAGAAGCTAATATTAAGTTAGTAAATTATTTAAAGAAAAAATATAAAACAATTGAGTACTTAATCGCACATAGTGAATATCTAAAATTTAAGACTCATGAATTATGGTTAGAAAAAGACAATAGTTATAAAACTATTAAAAGTGACCCTCATAAAAAGTTTATGAAAGCATTGAGAAAAGAAATAAAAGGATTAAAAAACTAAAGTTCGCGTTTTAGATTTTTATCTCAACTCTTATTCTCTTTCATATTATATACTAAATAAGTTTAGTTTTACTAATAATAACTCCATCATTATCCGCATAAAGGTAATCTCCTTTATTAAAAGTCAAACCTTCAAAGCATATTTCTTCACCTCTTGATGAAGATGTTTTTTCAAAATTTCTTAAAGGACAAGTTCCAATTGCAAATAATCCTACATTAATATTTTTAGTTTCATCTGTATCTCTTACATAACCATTTAAGATTATTGCTTGCCAATTGTTTTTAGCTGCAAATGCCATTAATCTATCACCTACAACTCCAAAAAATTCTTGTGCATTATCTACAACTACAATTTTTCCTTCTCCATCTTCATCTCTTAGCATTTCTAGTAAACGCCAATTACTTTTATCTAGTTTTATTGTTTCAATTTGTCCATAAAATCTTTTTAAACCACCATAATTTATAAATTTTGTTGGTAGTACTTTTATCTCTTTATCTTGATTTTCATCACATAAATCTGCTGTATGTATATTTTTCATTTCTTTTCCTCTTCCTTTATCTCAAATTATGAATTTGAGATTTATATAGTAGTGAAAATAAATGTAAAAAAAATGTATAAATTAAATGAATATTAAAATTTATAATTAATCTAAATAAATAAGCTAATAAAAATAATATTTAAAACTAACTAACTATAAAGCTATTATATAATTCGTAAAAAATAAAGAATTTATATGAAAAAATTTACAAATGAATCTATGTATGAGATTATTCATTATTTTGAAACTTCATTAAAAAAATATGAAATAATAAGTATTGAAGTTTTAAATCCAGATTTAGGAATTGATAATTATGCAGGTTATACTATTGATTTAGATGAATCATATATCTATAGGTCATATAAATCATGGACAGATTTAGCTGAACTAATGTTTTGTAAAATGCTTACACCTATAGTTCTTTCAGAAAATACAATATGCTTGAAATTTAGGAAACTAGATCTTTCTAGCTCTTTTCATAATGATTTAAATGATGAAGAAAATGAAAAGTATGGAATAAAATCAGACTTTTCTAAAATAAATAAAAACGAAGAGCCAGCTTTTGTTTTTCCTTACACAAAAGCTTTAATACATACAAAAGTATATGAAAAAAAACAAATACTAAATCTTGGTGTTAATAAAGCAGACGAATTTGAAATCATAAAAAATATTGTTTATTCTGAAGTTTTTGAAAAGATTAATTTTGTTGGAATTGATTACTCAAAGAGTGCAATTAATCAAGCAAAACAAAAATTTCCAAATAAAAACTTTGAGTTTTATTCACATGATATAAATAAATTAGATGATTTAAATTTAAAGAAATCTGATTTAATTATTTCAATTGGAACACTACAATCAAGTAGTATTAACTTTAAATTAGTATTTATGTCTTTAATTCAAGATTACTTAGAAGAGGGTGGAAGTATTATTCTTGGTTTCCCAAATTGTCGATGGGTTGAAGCTGATATGATTTATGGTGCAAAAAATCCTACTTATACATATTCTGAACAATCTTTGCTTTATAAAGATGTTTATTTTTGTAAAAAATATTTACAACAAAAAAAGTTTAAAGTTACGCTAACAGGTAAGAATTACCTCTTTTTAACTGCAACTTGCATTAAAAAGAAACAGAAATAAGTTTTTTTATTTTTTTATTTATGATACAATTATTGCATAAAAATTCAAGGAGTATATTATGCCATGTAAACATATAGAAGTAAAAACATTTAAGTTAGCTCATTCTACAAGTGACACAGTTAAAATAGAACACGTTGAAAAACCTTATGGTGAATATTCTAGCCCAGTTGTTAGTATTGCTATTTATTCAGAAGGAAAAACTAAAACTTCAGAAGTTGAAATACCTTATGAAAATATTGAAATATTTTTTAAAGCTTTAAATGAATCAGTTGCACTTTGTGATTCAATTCCAAGAAGTGAAATCCATGCTGAATTAAATTCAGAAATTGGTGGTGGAGCATAAAAGGTGAGTTGACTCACCTTTTATAAGTTCTACTTATATCTTAATAAATTACTAACAAATTAATCTCTAATTCCTAATCTAAAATAAAAAATTTTTCTGATATAATTTTCGAAAATTTTAATAGGAATTAATTTGAATTCAACATCAACTTATGTTTTTTTATCGTTTATAACTGCTACTATTGCTACTTTAGGAAGTCTGTTTTTTTCTGAAGTTATGGAGTTTATACCTTGTTCTATGTGCTGGTATCAAAGAATATTTATGTATCCATTGGTATTAATATTTTTAGTAAATATGTTATACCCAGATGATAAAATTGTAAAGTATGCAATGCCTATAGTATTAGTAGGTTTGTCTTTTTCTATTTATCATAATTTACTGATGTTTGAAATAATACCTGAAAGTATTGTTCCTTGTGTTCAAGGTGTTCCTTGTTCAACTGAATATATTAATTGGCTTGGTTTTATTACTATTCCTTTTCTTTCATTAATTTCCTATTCAATTATTTTAATCTTATTATTATTTATAAAAAAAGGAATTTCATCAAATGAAAAATAAAAAAATTGTCGTAATCTCATTATTAGTTCTTGTAATCGCATTTATAGCAGGCACATATCTTTACAAAAGTAATGAAACAAAAAAAGTTCAAAATGTCACTACTAGTGAAGATGGAGCACCTTATATAAGAGCTCATTCTCCAAAGTTTGGAGATAATAAAAAGAATGTAGTTGTTGTGGAATTTTTAGATCCTGAATGTGAAGCTTGTGCAGCATTTCATCCAATTATGAAAAGAATGTATAAAGAAAACTACGAAGATATCTCTTTAGTTATTAGATATTTACCAAATCACAGAAACTCTAGATTTGTTGTAAAACTTCTTGAAGCATCAAGATTACAAAATAAATATAATGAAGCTTTAGATGTAGTTTTCTCTACACAAGATAAATGGGCAAATCATAACAATCCTCAACCTGGATTATTATGGACTTATATTGCTAAAATTGAAGGTATAGATATTAAAAAAGTTGAAGAAGATGTTAAAAATTCAAATTTTGATGAAATGATGGATATTGACTCTAATGATGGAAGAACTTTAGGTGTACGAGGAACTCCTACTATTTTTGTAAATGGAAAAAAATTAGCAGTATTATCTTATTCAACATTAATCGAATTAGTAGAATCAGAAATATACAAATAGTCTGTTTTTGTAGCAGATTTTTAAAATAGGTATTTTTAAGCCAAATACCTATTTTATATAGAGAAAATATTAAGAAAAATTATGTATACTATGTATTAAATATTAAACGTAGAAAACAAAAGGAATTTTAATGTCATTTCTAGAAAAAGTTAATGCATTTTTCGCAATTGCAAAAGAATCAAATTTTGATATTGCTAAAATTTATGCACAAGATCCAAATGGTGTATACGCAGCACTTTTAGTAGTGTTGGTAATTGTACTAATTATAGTATTTTTCATAAGAAGATCTATGAAAATATCTTCAGCTGTAAAATTAGTATCTAATATACAAAACTCTAATGATTTTGATGAATACGACTCTTCATTAACTAAACTTGCAACAGAACTACCTAAAAGAGGTCCTAGACTAGCAAACAGTATCAATGCGCAAAAAAATGATATTCTACAAAGAGAATTAAATTTATTAAAAGATTTTAATATTAAAGATAAAATCAATAAATATAAGCAAATTTCAGCTCAATATGCTTTAATTGCACAGAATTCTAAAAAATATAAAATGGATGATTTAACATCTTACTATGAAGAAAAATCTAAAACATTATTAGATGAAAACTTAAGTGCTGAAATTAGTGCATATAGTGAAAATACAGACTTTGATGAAAATGATGTAGAGTTTGTTAATAGTATTGTTTCTTATGCTAATACTACAAGTAATCCAGAATCATTATTAAATCCACTTATTGAACAAATTAATAAATTCTCTTACTCTTATAATTTAGATTTATTCAAATTTACAAAAGCACTTGAAAAAGATAAATCAGGATTAGTATATAAAAATTGTAATGAAAAGTTAAAAGAAGCAATTACAAGCCAAGAGAATAGAATCTCTAATGTAATTTTATCTTATATGTTAGAAAATGATGAAAAAGAAGCTGTATATTCATATATTACAAACCTTCAATCATCTACTTATTTACAAGATTTATATCATAATTTCTTTGCAAAAACAGAAGATATTGATTTAGATTTAGCATTTGTAGCAAATGAAACAAAAATTCAATCTGATTATTCAAATCATATAGATTGCCAAATTACAGATAATTGGAGAGATTTAACATATATTAATCATATTATTAAATCTCCAAGAGTTCTTGAAACAATCGGACATATATCTTATAGAAATGTTTTAGAAAGAATTGAAAGATTAGAAAAAGATGAAGAGACTAATAAAGCAATAGCTGAAGCACTTCAAGTAGCACGACGTGCAGAAACAATTGCAAATGAAGCAAAAGAAATCGCAAGACAAAAATAAATATAAGGTGCATTTAGATGCAACTTATATAACTTAAAGATTAACTATGGACACTCTTACACTTATTTTAATATTCCTTATATTTTTCGCAATTTTTTTATTTTTTGCTGCAAGTAAAAAAAAGAATATAAAAGAACCTGCTGTAAAAAAAGATGAGTTAATACAAGCTTATAAAATTCAAATGAGAGACTTACTAAAGAAATATGAGAATGATAAAGAAACTCAAACAGTTGAAAAAATAAAACTACTTAAACAAATAAATCATGAACTATCAATGAATCTTTTTTTTAATAAAAATGAAGCTACAAAACTTTTAAAAGAACTTTCTTCTTATAGTTAATATCATTTATGATTTATTAACTTATTTTTACTATAATTTCAAATAATTAAACTTACAATATAGGATAACTATGAAAACAAAATACATTATATTCACACTACTTACATCAATTTTTTTATTTTCAGGATGTGACTCAAAATCAGAATTTGATGAAAGCTTAGTTGCAGATGTAAAAAAGAATACTCCAATTATTAAAGAGTTTGTTTCAAGAACACTTAAACTTACAACTACTGATGGCAAAATAATTGAACTTACTACAACAAAAGAAGGTATTGACTTTAAAGATTATAAAGGCAAAAAAGCAATCTTAGTTGATGTTTTTGCAACATGGTGTCCGCCATGTATTAAAGGTATTCCAGTACTAAAAGAATTAAGAGAAAAATACAAAGATGATTTTGAAATAGTATCAGTATTATTTGAAAAAGAAGAAGATAAACCAAAAGCTGAAGTTTTAGAGTTTATTGAGAAATATGGTATTACTTATCCAATTACTATTGGAGAAGAAAACTTTAAACTTGCAAAAGATTTAGGTGATGTTCAAAGAATTCCTGAACTATTTTTATTTTCAAAAGATGGAATGTTTGTTAAAAAATTCCTAGGTGAAACAGAGTTAGAAACTTATGAAGAGTATGTAAAAATGGCAATTGGTAAAAAATAGATTTGAGATATGAAAATGTTTCTTCATTCATTGTAATGGATATAGTAAGAGAGGCTCAAAAATATGAAGATACTATTCATTTTGAAATAGGTCAACCTGATTTAAACCCAAGTAATAAAGTAAAAAAAGCACTTCAAAAAGCTGTTGAAGACAATAGATTTTCATACACTGAAAGTTTAGGCCTAATAGAACTTAGAAATAAAATATCTACAATGTATAAAAAAAACTACAATGTAGATATTGAACCTCAAAGAATACTACTAACACCTGGAACTTCAGGTGCATTTTTAATTGCTTATACTTTAACTTTAAAATATAAACAAAACTTAGGACTTTCAGACCCTTCTTATCCTTGTTATAAAAACTTTGCTAATATGCTAGATATTAATCCTTGTTTTATGAATATTGATAAATCTTCTAATTATGAATTAACTGTTGAGCATTTAAAAAAAGAAAATATCCAAGCTTTACAAATTTCTTCACCATCTAATCCTACTGGTAACTTATATTCAAAAGAAAACTTAGAGCAAATGATTTCTTATTGTAAGGAAAAAGATATATCTTTTATATCAGATGAACTTTATCATGGTTTAACTTATGAGCAAAATGCTCATACTGCATTAGAGTTTAGTGATGATGTTTTTGTAATAAATGGTTTTTCAAAATATTACTGTATGCCTGGAATGAGGTTAGGGTGGATAGTAGTACCCAAAAATTTAAGTAGAGAAGCTGAAAAAATAGCACAAAATATTTTTATATCTGCACCCACACTTTCTCAATATGCTGCCATAGAGGCTTTTGATGAGGAATACTTAAGTAGTATTAAAAATACTTTTAAAGAACGTAGAGACTACTTATATGATGAATTAAGCACTATTTTTGAAATAGATGCTAAACCTGACGGAGCATTTTATCTTTGGGCAAATATTTCAAAGTATAGTGATGATAGTTTTGCTTTTGCAAAAGAGTTATTAGAAAATATTCATGTAGCAACTACTCCTGGAGTTGACTTTGGTTCTAATAAAACAAATCAATATATTAGATTTGCATATACAAGAGATATAGAGCATATGAAAGAAGGAATAAAAAGATTGAAAGAGTATTTAAGTAAATGAAAAAATTTATACTATTTGACAACGACGGAGTTTTAGTCGAAACTGAACCTTTATATTTTGAAGCTAATGTAAAAGCTTTGAGTGAACTTGGAATCAAGCTTACTTTTGAGAGATATATGAAAATCATGGCAAGAGGTGGAACTGCTTGGGAAGTTGCAAGAGAAGCTGGAATTACAAAAGAAGTAATTGATAAAAAAAGATTTCAAAGAGATGAGTATTATCAAGATTTTATTAAAACAAGAGATATTGAAATTCCTGATGTAATAGAGATATTAAAAGAGCTTTCAAAAAAATATAAAATGGGAATTATTACAACTTCAAGAAGAGTTGATTTTGAACTAATTCATAAAAATAGAGGAATTACTGATTTTATGGATTTTGTTTTATGTGTTGAAGATTATCCTAAAGCTAAGCCTTATCCTGATCCATATTTAGCAGGTTTAGAAAAGTTTAAAGCAAATGCTTCTGAAGCTATTGTAGTAGAAGATTCACAACGTGGTCTAAGCTCTGCTGTTAATGCTGGAATTGATTGTGTTATTGTTAAAAATGAGTTCACTTTAACTCATGATTTTTCAAAAGCAAGTTATAGAATAGATACTTTAAAAGATTTACTTAATATTCTTTAATCTGTTGCTATTACAAAACCATGGTTTTCTTCTTCTTGAAAACAACCAATCTGGCATTTTGTTACTTTAAGGTCTGAGTTTTTAACAGTTGAGCCTATTTTATTTATTGAATGGTTTTTCTCTTGAGCTATTTTCCAAGCTACTTGGCATTCTATTTTAGAATTATTAGAATTTGATTTTAACATATCATAAATATCATCATTCATATCTGTAAATTTTAAATCTCCAAATACTCCTAGTTCACAATTAGTGATTTTAAAGTTCATATCTTTAGCTATTTGTGCAATCTCTTTTGGTTCTTTACCAATTAATTTAGCAACTCTAAAAGCTTTTATACATGATAGTGCACCGTTCTCATCTAAATTTGTAAGAACTAAGTCTGTTTGTATTGAATCTAATTTAACCATTAATTTTACTAACCTTTTATTTTGTGATATTATAAAGTTTCAAGCTTATGATAACTTTATATTATAAACTAGTTATTTAAATATATTATAATTTTATTGTATAAAATTTGTATAATTGTATTTTATAAATAGAGTGAAAGGAGAAGACACTCTATTTATTAACTTGTATGTTTGTAGGAGAATCAAGTTTATAGTTTTTATTATTTATTAGGGTCGTGTAACCTAACGCATGTTAAAATTATAATAGCTTAGTATTAACCTTTTTTAAATAAAAGGTTAATGCTTTGTAAATGGTTTTAATAATATTATTAATCTTGGAAGTAAAAGTAGAGCTGAAGCTAAGATGGTAGCCATTACAACTACTGTTAATAAACCAAAGTAAATAGTAGGAATTAAATTTGATAAAACAAGTATAGAAAAACCTACTACAACTACTAAAGAAGTATAATACATAGCATATCCAATACTTTCATGAGATCTTTTCATAGCATTGATATAATTATGATCAAACTTGTACTCTTCTTTAAATCTATGAATATAATGTATTGTATCATCTACTCCAATACCAATAGAAATAGCTGCAATTGTAATAGTCATAATATCTAAAGGAATATTTAACCAACCCATAATTCCAAAAATAGCAGAAATAGGAATAATATTAGCAATTAGTGCAATAAATGCAATTTTAAGTGATCTAAAAAGAAGTAAAAACATTATAAATAAAATCACTAAAACAAAACCTAGTGTAGAGATTTGAGAATCAAATAATGATTGAAGCATATTGTTATATAAAACCATTAGGTTTGATAATTTATATGTCGTTTCTTTATTTTGAATAATATCTCTTAAATCAGTATTGATTTTATTTAACAATTCATTTCTTCGCAAACTTGGATTTGAATCTACTATTCTCATAGTTATTCTAGCTTCATTATTTTCAATGTTGATATATGGTGCTAAAATTAAATCTTTATATCTTTCTGGAAGTTTTTTATATAAAAGTGCTAGTGTTATTCCATCTAGTTCTTTATTGTCATTTAAAAGTTTTCCTACTTTTAAAATACTTGCTAACGATTGTACTTTTCCAACTTCTTCCAGTGAGTCTAGATAGTTATGAACTTTTGTAATTGTATTCATTTTATCTTGTGAAAACCAATATTGTTCATCGTTTTCGCTTTCTTTATACTCATCTTCAAAGTCATCAAAGAAGTCATCTTCGCTGGCTTTTTCTACAATTTTTACTGTTTTTTCTTCATCTTTGAATTTTATAATTACATCTAGAGGTGTTGTTCCACCTAAATTTTCATCAATTACTTTCATTCCTTTATAAATATCTGTACTTTGTTTAAAGTAGTTAATAAAACTATTCTCTACAATTAATTGTGATGCTCCTGAAAGAGAAAATACAACTACAAGTAAAGAACCTATTAAAATACTACTTCCTTTGTTTTCTACAAGGTATGAAGCTTTTGAAATAAGTGAAAACTTAGAGTTTTTTTCTCTTTCATGTTCATCTTTTTTATTCACCATTATTAAAACAATAGGAAAAACTAAAAAAGCAATAATAAGTGAGATTGCAATTCCAGCACTCATCATTAAACCTAAGTTTTTAACAGGTTGAATACTTGATAATACTAAAGATGCAAAACCTGTAATTGTAGTAATAATTGCAAAAAATGAAGGATTCATTTTTGATAAAATAGTGTTTATCACTAGCTTATATTGACTGGCATTTTTATATTTTACATTTAATTCTCTATATCTTACAATTAAGTGTAAAACTATTGAAATGGTTATTATTAACTGTAAAGCAATAAAGTTTGATGATATTACAGTAACTTCCCAATTAAATAAACCCAATACTCCAGCTGTTGAAACAACAGATAAAAGACAAATAACAATTGGTAAGATAATCCATCTAGGATGTCTAAAAATAAACCATAAAATAAAAATAAGTAAAAATACTAAAGTAGAACCATAAATTAATAAATCACTTCTAACAAAGCCTACAATATCATTTGCAATCATATTTATTCCACCAAGGAAAATACTTGCTTGATTATCGTACTTACTAATTATTGCTCTAATATTTTTAATATCACTTGTTTCTTGTTCTCTTAAAAAATCTCTATATTCTTTAAACTCTAATACAGTTTTATTTAAAAGATTTAATTCATCTTTACTAATATTATCTGCTCTTTTTTTAGCTAATAAATCATTTCTTTTTTCTAAAAGTTCAAAATACTTTTTGTCTTCTTTTAGATTTAACATTAATGCAGTCGTTTTAAAATCTGGACTTACTAAGTTATTTGAGTAAAGTTCAGATGTTAAAAACTCTTTTTTAACTAAAGTTAAATCATATTCTTTAGTACTAAGAGTTTCAACTCCATCAACTAAATCAGAAATTGGTCTTATTGGAGATTGAACTAACGGAACATTTAATATTGAAGTTATACTTTCTATATTTTCTAATTTAAGTAAATCATCTGAAAGGCTTGATAATCTATCTAAACTTGTTTTTGAAAGTAATTCATCATAGGGAGAGTAAGTAATAACTAAAAAGTTTGGATTGTAATATCTTTTGTTTACTTCTCTAGAAAATTTTAAATCTTTATCATCATCAAGTAGAAGTGTTTCAGCCGAAGCATCAATTTCAAGTTTTGTAGCGTAGTATCCTAAAACAGTAATGCTAGTGAATAATACTAGTAAAACTGCAATTGGAAATTTTAAAATGACATTGTCATAAATCTTTTTTATCATTTAGTTTTTTTCGTTTGCTTCTTTTAAAACAGCTAACATTTCATCGAAAGTTTTTTCTTTTAATAATCCTGAAAATTGTTGTCTATTTGTTTGCATAATACTTACACCAATTAAATCAACATCATAAATTAACCACTCATTACTAGCTCTATTTTTGTAAAAGTTATAGTTAATTGTGTATACATCATCTTGACCAATTAACTCTGTAACTAACTGTAATCTACTTCCTTTATAATCTTCTAAAGAAATAATCTTTACTTCTTGATTTGTATATAATTCAAGTTTATCAATATATGAGTTTTTTAGTTTTCTTTCAAAAACTTTTACAAATTCATTTCTTTGTTCTTTAGAAATTGATGTCCAAGTTTTTTTACCTAAAGCAATTTTTGACATAGTATTATAATCAAAAACTGAATCAATTATAGAAACTATTTTTTCACCTTTTTGCTTAGTTTGAAGACTTTCATCTTTTAAAATAAGTAAAATTGTATTGATTTTATTTCCCATTTCTTCTTTTATTGTCTCTTTTTTCAAAGCACTTGCAGATGTAATTGCAAAAGTAATCAATAATAATATTTTAAATAAGTTCTTTAATTTCATTTTTATTCCTCTATTTGTTTATTTCTTCTTTGATTATATACATCTCTTAAAAATGGATATAAATCTAAAGCATCTTTTTTAATACTTTCATATTGACCAAGTCTAAGTGAAGTAGAATTTATCGTATCTGTAGCGATTATTCCTACATTTTCTAAACTATTATTTGGAATTTTATATCCAATATCACTTGAACCAGTTGTGCTTAGAGGACTAATATATCCATCCGCTGCAAGCCCTACAATATCTCTAAGATTTGAAGGTCCTAAAAAAGGTAAAACAACATGAAAACCTTCTCCAACTCCATAATATCCAAGAGTTTGTCCAAAGTCTTCGTCATGTGCTTCCCAACCTAATTCAGTTTTAGCAGGATCCATAAAACCAGCTAATCCAAAAGTAGTGTTAATTAAAAATCTTCCTAACTCTTCAACTGAGTTTTCAAATTTTAATTGTAATAAATTGTTTATAAATCTTAAAGGAAATAGCAGATTTGAAAAAAAGTTAGAAATTCCAACTCTAAGGGTTTGTGGAAATACATAAGTATATCCAGTTGCAACAGGACTTAAAGCATAAGTGTAAACACCATCATTAAAAGATGTCATTACTCTATTATAACCACTTAAAGGGTCAAATACTTCTACTTGTGTATTTGCAAACTCATCTGCAAATTCATCTTCAAAATCATCATATTCAACTGTTTGTGATTTATTAGTTTGTGAGGAAATTTTTATTTTCTCATCAATTTTATTTTTTGCATTTGATGCTTCTTTTACTGCGCAGGCATTAAAAATGAAAGCTGTTAAAATAAGTAAAATAATATTTTTCAAACTTTTCCTTTGTGCTATTTTTTTGTATTATATAGAAAAAATGTGTAGATAATGTTTAAGTAAGTTTTTTATTGCTTTTTTAAGCTATTTAAAACCTCTATTGCATTTAATGGATCTACCTGTATACCGTTGATTCTAAAAGAAAAGTGTAAATGTGGACCAGTTACTCTTCCTGTACTTCCACTAAGACCTAGTATTTCACCTTTTTTGATAAAATCTCCAACTTTATAATTCATAACACTTAAGTGAAAATAACAAGAATAAACTCCAAAACCATGATCTATTACAATAGAATTACCTGAATAGAATCTATTTTGTGCAATTTTTACAATACCTGAATTTGAAGCAATAATTGGTGTACCATTTTTTGCTCTAAAATCTGTACCACTATGATAGGATTTAAGCATTCCATTATAGACTCGTTTTGTTCCAAAATTACTGGTGATTTTAGAATTTAATGGATAAATGAACTCTTCATCCCATAAGATTTTATTTGTTTTACTTTTATATATTTTTATAGCTTCTGCATACTCTTTTTTAGTTCTGGCAACTCTTGATGGATTTGGTTTTAGTTTCTTTTTTGAAACATTTATTACTTCACTTTTATATTTTCCATCAACAACTTTTAGATTTAAACCTTTAAAAACTTTTTTATTGTTTTCAAGATAAGAGATAATAACTCTATAATTGTCTTTCTTCTGATAGTATGAAATTGGCAATAATGCAGAGTATGTATTTTTTTTAAACTTATTTTTAAAAAAATCTATATTTTGTGTATGAAACGTCAATTTTACATTTGATATATTTTCTTTTTGTATTTCCAACAGAACTGTGTTGGCATTTTTTACAACATTTTGGCTTATTGTTAAGGCAAATAAATTGCAAAATAGGATTACTTGGATTATTAATATTTTTTTCATAAATAAATAATATCTAAAAATATTTAAGTAATAGTTTTATTAACTTATTTATCTATTATTACAAACTTGGTATAATCAGCGAAAATTAGA
>Ga0193962_1000961_pt1 | contig 13461 bp, 13 predicted proteins | sample FB_5_MG_FD_140335 | JGI IMG/M metagenome (GOLD analysis project Ga0193962, IMG submission 140335) | Microbial mat bacterial communities from the Broadkill River, Lewes, Delaware, United States - FB_5_MG | ecosystem: Environmental > Aquatic > Freshwater > River > Microbial mats | place: USA...
ATAATAGTAGAAAAAGTAATTGAAAAATTAAAAACAATAAAAGACCTTGAACTTCCTATAAATATTTATGATTTAGGGCTTATTTATAAAACAGATATAGAAATTCTTAGTGATAGTGTATATATAAATATTGAAATGACGCTAATAAATTCACGATGTAATAGTACAAAATCTTTCACTGATGAGATTATAAGTAATATAAAAAGTATTGATGAAGTTGATGATTGTAGAATAAAATTTGTCTTTTCTCCCAAATGGGAAGTGACTATGATAACGGCTGATGGGCTAGAGCAGTTAAGAAATGCAGATAAAAATAATCATTCTTAAAGATATATTATTTTAAAGCAACTAAAAAAACGAAAAAAGAGCACTATGTTTAATACAAATGATTATTGGGAAGAAGAGTTTATAGAATATAATGATAAGAATTTAAATTCTATATATTTTGATAATTGTACTTTTGTAAAGTGTGATTTTTCTAAAAGTATTTTTTCTTCTTGTAAGTTTACAGAGTGTGTTTTTATTAACTGTGATTTATCTTTGAGTACTTTAAAAAATTGTGTTTTTAATGATGTTATTTTTAAAAACTCAAAACTTATTGGTATTTCTTGGAGTAATTGCGAAGAACCATATGAAGTGAAGTTTGAATCATGTAATATTTCTCAAAACTCTTTTCATCTTATGGATTTGCGACAAATGCAGTTTATTAATACACTTATTAAAGATTGTGGTTTTGAAGAGTGCAATTTAGAAAAGGCATTTTTTAATAATTGTGATTTAGAATTAACTGCTTTTATAAATAATAACCTAAAAAAAGCCAATTTTGAAACATCAAAAAACTACCTAATTGACCCAAAACAAAACGATTTATCAAAAGCACAATTTTCTCTTCCTGAAGCCTTGAGTTTTTTATCTTTACTGCCTATACAAATAAAATAATAAAAATTACCATATTATGTATAATTTTAACACATTTCTAAATTGCTATGTGTTATTATGCCCCACATTTATTTTATAAAAATAATTTTGATTTTAGGAGAGTTATGAAGAGTTTTATGGTTTTTTTTATCTTATTTATTCAGCTTTTTGCTGAAAATAAAGATTTTGATATGTATAAAAAAGAGACAAAAAAAGAAGGGAATACTCTTTTAATAATTGGTGGAATTCATGGTGATGAGCCAGGTGGTTATTTTGCTCCTGCTTTTTTAGAAAAATATTATAAGATAAAATCTGGAAATCTTTGGATAATACCAAATATAAATGGTCATAGCATCATGGCAAATAGTAGAGGAATTTATGATGATATGAATAGAAAATTTAGTTTTATTGATAAAGATGATTCAGATTATAAAGTTGTTACTAGAATAAAAGATATAATTCTTGATAAAAAAGTTGATTTAGTTTTAAATTTACATGATGGACATGGTTTTTATAGAAATAAATATGAAAATGCAATTTTCAATCCAAATGCTTGGGGACAAGCAACTATTATTGACCAAGAAAAAATAAATGGTCTTGAAAAATTTGGTAATTTAGATGAAATTGCAAGCCAAGTTACAAGTGCTTTAAATAATGATAATTTATTTAAAGACTACCACTCTTTTGGGGTAAAAAATACTGAAACAAAATTCAAAGATGAGCAACAACAACTATCTCTTACTTTTTTTGCAGTAACTCATAATAAACCAGCTTTTGCCATAGAAACTAGTAAAAATATTACTGATTTGACTCATAAGGTAATTTATCAATTAAAGTCAATAGAAGAGTTTATGAATATTATGCATATTGAATTTGAAAGAGATTTTGATATGAATAATTATGATGATATACAAAAAAAGATTTTTGATTTTGGAACAGTTAAAATTAATGATAATATTGCTTTTGATTTGAATGATATTAAAAAAACAACAAGATTTGTTCCTTTAAAACAAGACAAAAATGATTTTAAATTTGAACATACTTTAGGTACTGTAAAATTTAAAGATAATGTTTATGAACTATATATAGGAAATATCAACGTATCAAATTTTTATCCTCAAGTTTTTGAATTAGCAGATACAAAAGATAAAATTAAAATTGAAGTTGATGGAAAAGTTATAGAAACAACTTTTGCAAAACAAGTAGATATCAAAAATGAGTTTAAAATTCTAAAAAGTAATTTTAGGGTAAATATCATTGGGTTTAGTAAATCAGGACTTGATAGCGAAGATGGAGTTTTAATAAAAGAAGAAGATATTTTGGATAATTATTCTGTTGATAATAGTAAAACAAAATATAGAGCAGAGTTTTATAAAGATGGTAAATTTTATGGAATGATAGTGTTAAATTTTTCAAAGGATAAAAATTGAGTAAAATAGACGTAAAAAAAGAGTTTGCCATTGTTATTAGAAATGCTAAGATAACAGCATTTATATTTTTTATCTTGCTAACACCAAATATAGTTATTCAAGTAAAAGGTTTAGAAGAAATCCTTGGATTGTCAAAAGATATATGGTTTAACGCAGCTGTTGCTGGATTTATAATTTATTTAGCATATGTATATTTTTTATGGAAATGTCCTAGTTGTAAAGAGTATCCTGGACGTGGATGGTTTAGAAAGAACTGTGAAAAATGTGGAGTTGAATTAAGCTAAATAAAAAAGAGGAGAAAATCCTCTTTTATCTCTACTTTGTTTTTGGTGTACATTTTTTACTAATAATACACACAGGACAAAAATCTGCAAGTCCAGCAATCAATGGAATTACTCCTAGGTAAAACCAAGGATTATCCAATAAAAAACCAGTAGCTATTAAAACTAAACCTAAAACTATTCTAAATGGTCTACAAAAACTTCTAAATTTATCAAATTTATTCATAATAATTCCTTCTTTAAAAAATCAATTATTATATAACTAAACTTAATGTTATATAAATAAGTATTTCTTATATATTAAAAAGTTTTCTATAATTTTCTTCTAAAGGTGTTTTATCTTTATAATCAATGATTTCACCGATTTGGATTTCTATTTTTAAACCTTTTGTTCGATTATTTATAGCATCTTTTAAAATCTCATTTGCATTTGTTTTTATAAATACTGGAAATATTGGAAGTCTATTTTTAATTGCAATTAATCTAGCTCCATCTTTGAAGGTACTCAAAGGAGTATTTTCTTTGTTTCTAGTTCCTTCTGGAAAAATAAATATTGAATCACCATCATTTACAACTTCTTTTGTATCTTTAAAAAATGATGACATATTTGCAGCTTCTCTATCTAGTAAAATTGAGTTTGCATTTCTTGTAAATGTTCCAAAAAATAAAGAGTTATAAAGCTCTTTTTTTGATACCCAAAAACCATGAATTGGTGAATCTTTTAAGGCAATTTCAATTATTAAAGGATCTATAATACTTCTGTGATTTGATATTAATAAATATTTTCCATCTCTTGGAATATTTTGTTTATTTGTTACTTCAATCTCTATATTTAGTTTTGATAATAAAGTTTCAGAATATTCTATTCTTAATGCTTTTTTCTCTTTTTTATCTTTTGCATTTTTTAGTTTAAATCCATATTTATTTGTTAGGTATGTGGCATAAATGGCCATGCTAATTTGTTTTAAGTTCAAAATTGTCCTATGTATATTTTTTTTCGTGATTATATCTAATTATATTGAAGTAATAATAATTTTGCTACTTTTAGAATAATTTATATACAATAAGCAAAAATATTTACAAATTGGGGCTTTTTTGAATAACTATAAATTTCTAAAATTAATTATCATTTTCTTTTTGTTTTTTTCTACATATTGTTTTGCACATGGTATGTCTGAAAATGAAAAACAAATTATACTTGAAGGGGGGAATCTTCATTATATTTATATAGGTGCTGTTCATATGTTGTGGGGTTATGATCATTTACTTTTTGTTTTAGGGATAGTTTTTTTTCTAAAAACATTTAAAGATATTGTTAAATATATCACTGCTTTTACCTTTGGGCACAGTATTACACTTGTTTGGGCTACTTTTAATTCTATAGCAATTAACTACTATTTAATTGATGCAATTATTGCATTAAGTGTTTGTTATATTGGATTTGTAAATTTAAATGCTTTGAAAAAAGGTTTAACAAACAGTTCAAATATGATTTTTGTGATTTTTATATTGGGATTAATTCATGGTTTAGGACTATCTACAAGATTACAGCAACTTTCACTTTCTAAAGATGATTTATTATTAAATATTCTTTCATTTAATCTAGGAATAGAACTAGGGCAAATAATGGCACTTGTTGTGATGTTGTTTTTTATAAATATTATTAGAAAATTAAATAGTTTTAAATCTATTTCTTTTTTTCTTAACTATTTTTTGATTATTGCAGGAGTATATTTTTTCTCTATGCAAGTATATGAGTATAAACAAAATATTTCCAATGAAACAGTGCTTATAACAGATAATAATGCCCAAGAAATAAAAATCATAATTCCAGCTCATGGTGAAAAAGAGTATAAATTTAGAATACAAAAAGATAAGCAAATAAGCTATAACTGGGAAGTTAGTAATTCTGTGAAATTGTTTTATGATTTTCACGGGGATCCTGATGGAGCTAAGGATGGTTATTTTCAAAGTTATAAAGAGAGTACAGGTTTTTCTGATGAAGGTATTTTAATCGCACCTTTTGTGGGAATTCATGGTTGGTACTGGAAAAATGAAACAGCTTTTGATGTGATAATTACCTTAAAAGTAAAAGGAGATTATAAACGTTTAGATTTGTAAATCTAAACGTTTGTTTATACTAATTGTTTCATAGTTTATAGAAGATTGATAAACTAATACTTCAACGCCTTTTTTTCTAACTTCTTTAAAAGCTTCACAATATTTTTTATCAATTTCACAAGCTAGTCTAAAAGGTAAATCATCTGTTCTTTGAACAACATATAACATTACAGCTCTATGCCCTTGTTCCACCATATCACAAAGTTCATTTAGGTGTTTTGTTCCTCTACTTGTAACTGAATCAGGAAAAGCTAAAGTATCATCAATTTTTAAACTGACACTTTTTACTTCAACATAACATTTTTGATTTTGATTTTCTAAAAATATATCAATTCTGCTGTTTTGTCCATATTTTTGCTCAGGTTTTAAATAATCATAACCTTGAAGCTCCTTTATAAAACCATTTTCTATGGCTTCTATTGCTATTTTATTTGCAACTCCTGTATTTGTACAGATTAGATTTTCCTCTATTTTTGTAAGTTCTAAAGTATATTTTAATTTTCTCTTAGGATTATCATGAAAAGTAAGCCATACATCACAATTATCTTCAATACATGAGGTCATAGCTCCACTATTTGGAACATGAGCTGTGATTTCATCTCCATTTTCTAATATAATATCTGCTAAGAATCTTTTATATCTTTTTACTAGTTTTCCTTTTATTAGTTTTTCAAACTTCATTTATTAACCTTTATTTCTATTTTGTTGCATTAATTTTTCATACTATATCAATTTATAGTTTTGTAATACTTAAGGAATAGATATTGCATTATTAAATATTAAATAATGGAGTTTTATTATGATGAGTTTAAAAAAATTTGATAAAAGTAAACATTTGTTAAATTATGAAAAAATGGACAATCTACATATGGAATTTTTGGATATTTATAATAGTGTAGATTTAAGTTCAATTGATAGTATAAAATTAAAATCAATGGAATTATTAACCCATACAAAAAAACATTTTAGTGAAGAAGAAACTTTAATGCATAGATATGACTATCCAAGATCTAAAGAACATAAAGATGAACATAATAAGGTTCTTGCTGAATTAGAGTTTTTTATTAGAAAGTCGCATAGTATTTTTGGTATGAATATTTTAAAATCATACTATTTAGAAAAACTCCCATATTGGTTTGATTATCACTTATTAAGTATGGATAGTGATTTAACAGCACATTTAAATAGTTTTGGAATAAAAAAAGTTAAACTTCAACAAGAGGTAAATTAGAAGTTTATAAAACTTTATGTTAGAATTTTTTAAATATTAAAAAAGGTTCTAATATGTTATTCCCAAAAGATTTTATAAGTGAAAAAATAGAAGTTAATGGTGTTTTGATAAACTGTGAATATGGTGGAAATATAAGTAATAAAATCCCACTTCTTTTAATTCATGGTTATCCCCAAACCCATCTTATGTGGTATACAATCATAGAAAAACTTTCCCAAAAATATTTTGTAATTTGTCCTGATTTAAGAGGTTATGGCGATAGCTCTAAACCCAAAGGTGATGAAAAACACATAACTTACTCTAAAAAAACAATGGCAAAAGATATGATAGAGTTAATGACTTATTTTGGATTTCAAAAATTTTATGTAGCAGGACATGACAGAGGTGCTAGAGTAACTCATAGAATGTGTTTAGATTATCCAAATAATGTACTAAAAGCTTGTGTTATGGATATAACTCCTACTTATCATATGTTTAAAAATACAGACCAAGCTTTTGCTACGGGATATTATCATTGGTTTTTTCTAATTCAAAATGATAATCTTCCTGAAACTCTAATAGCTTCAAATGCAAGATATTACTTAGAAGAAAAACTAAAACGATGGAGTGCAAATGATGCTGTTTTTGATAAAAGAGCAGTTGATGAGTATGTAAGATGTTTTGATAAAGAATCAATTCATGCAACTTGTGAAGATTATAGAGCAGGGGCAGGGATTGATATGAGTGATGATGAAAAAGATAGGAATAGAAAAATAAATATGCCGTTATTGGTTTTATGGGGAAGTAAAGGTTTTGTAAATAGAACTTATGATGTTTTATCTGTATGGAATGAATATGCAAGTGATGTAAGGGGAAAAGCATTGGATTGTGGACATTTTTTGCTTGAAGAAAAATCAAGTGATGTTCTTATTGAGTTAATGGAATTTTTTTCTTAAATAATTTAAAAGTCTAGAATTTATTATTTAGTTTTTTCTTATAGTTTTCGATAAAAATAGATACATTAGTATCTATATATGAATTAATCTCTTATTAAATATTGGATACAATAAAAAAAATAATTTATATTAGGCTTAAATGAGAGAGATTAAAAACTATATTAGTATTCAAAAATTACTTATTGTATTTTTTGTATTTTCAATGACATTAAACGCATCACAAAAAATAACAAATGAAAAAATAAGTTTACAACTCAAATGGTTTAGCTCTTTTCAATTTGCAGGTTACTACATGGCTTTAGAAAAAGGCTATTACTCTGATGTAGGTTTAGATGTAAATATTATAGAAAGAGATCCTTCTAAAAATAATATAGATCAAGTCATAAATGGTGAGGCTGATTATGGTGTTGCTGATTCTTCCTTATTACTTTATCGTGCTAGGGGGAAAGCTGTTCAAATTATGGCTTCTTTTTTTCAACATAGTCCTTTGGTATTTATTTCAAAAAAAGGTTCTGGAATAGTAAGTCCTTTTGAGTTAAAAGGTAAAATTCTTTCTTTTCAAGAAGGAATTGATGATGCTCCTTTGTTAGCTATGATGTTAGATTCTAAAATTAGTGAAAATGATTATATTTATAAACCACTTGATTTTACAGCTCAAGAATTTATAGATGGGAAAGTTGATGTTATAAGTGCTTATTTAGGAGATCAACCTTATTTTCTTAAAGAAAAAGGAATCGATGTAAATATTATAAATCCATTAAATTATGGAATTGATTTATATGGAGATAATCTTTTTTCTACAGAAAAAACACTTAATAAAAATCCAATTCAAGCTAAAAAGTTTTTAAATGCTTCTATTCGTGGATGGAAATATGCCCTAGAGCATAAAGAAGAAACAGCTAAAATTTTAAAAGAAAAATATGCTGCAAAGTCATCTTTAAATCATCTTTTATATGAGGCTGATTCTATTGAAAAGATGATGATTCCTTCTTTGATAGAGTTAGGATACACAAGTGTTGAGCGTTTTTATCGTATTTCTGAAATTTATGAATATATTAATAAAGCTTCAAAAGAATCTTTGAAAGTTGCTTTAAAAGATTTAATATGGAATTCAGATACATACAAAAATGGATATTTGCATTATGTTGATATTCTTTTTGGTGTGTTATTTTTATTTCTTATAATAATTACAGCCCTTTTTTTAATTAGTAGACGATTAAAAAAAGTTATTGAAGAAAAAACATCTAGATTAAAAGAAGAACATTTAATGGTAGATAGATATGTGATTATTACTACCACTGATATCAAAGGTAATATTACATATGCTAGTGAGGCTTTTTGCAATATTTCAGGTTATAAATCAAATGAAGTTATTAAGAAAAAGTTTACTCAAATATGTAATAAAAATATGCAAGATTCTTTTTATGAACAGTTATGGAATAAAATTTCACAAAGAAAAATATGGAAAGGTGAAATTAAAAACAGCAAAAAAGATGGGACTTATTATTGGGTTTATATGATTATTGAACCTATTATAAATAACTTTAATGAACATATTGGATATAGAGCAATATATCAAGATATTACAGATAAAAAATTAGCTCAAAGTTTAGCTATAACAGATAATTTAACAAAACTTTATAATCGAACTCATTTAGAAAGTGTATTAAAACAACAAATGGCACAATCTAATAGATATAATAAATATATGTGTGTTGTTTTATTAGATATTGATCTTTTTAAAAATATAAATGATAATTATGGGCATCAAGTTGGAGATATCGTATTAAAAGAAATATCTTCAATTCTTCAAAAAAATATACGAAAAACTGATACACTTGGTAGATGGGGTGGTGAAGAATTTTTGATTATTACTCCAAATATTAGTGCAGAACAATGTTATTTATTATGTGAAAAATTAAGAGTTGCTGTTGAAGCATATGTGTTTGAGAATCAAAGTTCTGTTACTATTAGCATAGGAATTGCTGAATTTATTCTAAATGAAAATTCTGATAGTTTTATTGAAAGAGCTGATAAGGCTATGTATTCTTCAAAAGAAAATGGTAGAAATCAAATTAATATTGCATAAAGAGAGTTTAATCTCTCTTTATTAATGGAAGTTTGTTTAAAAGGTTTTCACAATATTCCCATTGAGTAAGTGTTTCTTTCCATTGCTTTGGAATTGCATCAACTCCAAAGTATGCTCCTAAAACCATACCAATTGCAATTGCTCTTGAAGCATTATCTCCACCTACCATTGCATTTGCTTGTAGGGCTTTTTTAAGTCCATCTTCTTTATTTGCATATTTTAGTATGAAATAAATACTTCCTGGAAGTGTACCTTCTGTTGGACTTGCTTTTCCTACTTTTATAGGTTCACTTCTTCCTATATCCCAAAGTCTTGCCATACTTGTTAGTGCTAAATCATCGCTAAATTGTTCTTTTGAAAGCTGTGAATTTGGATTTGCTTCTTCTTCATATTTTGCAATTGCTTGTTTTGTTTTATCTTCAAAAAATCCACCCATTAAGATAGCCACTTCTTCTATTGCATCTCTTGGATTCACTCCTCTTAAAACTCTATGCGTAACACGAGCAAAAAACTCACCTCCACCAAGTGCAAAAAAATCTTTGTGAGTAAACATAGCTTTTCTTGCAACATCAACTAACTCATCTTCATTTTCATAGTATCCATGAGCTGCCACATGACGTATTGCCATTGCATTTGATATTCCACCTAGGTTTTCTATTCTTGTTCCATGTTTTACTTGTGAGTATGTTTCTTTTGTCATTGTACAAATCCAAGAACCCCAATCATTTTCAAGTCTATTCATCCAATGAGGAATCAACTCTTGCACAGAAAAAGTTCTAGGAGGATTTGAAGTTGCAGCTAAGTGTTCAAGAACCACAATATTATAATCACCATAATCAGTAGTTCCTCCAGCACTTTTCCCTGGATGGTAATTTCTTTGTCCCCATCCAATTCCATGAGTTTCTCCACCCATCATTTCACCTGGACTCATAAACTTTTCTATTGGTTTTTGTCCATAAGCTTCATAGATTTTTTTTGCATCATATTCATAATGTGAGCCTAAACATAAAGCATCTCCTACAATTGCTCCAAAAAAAGCACCTTTGATATTCTTTTCTTTTAAATTTTCGTTTGATAGTGTATTCATAATTTATAACCTAATATTTATTTAATATTAGATTATAACTAAGGAATATTTATTTAGCATAAAAGAATTTACTAAATATAATATTAAACTTTTTACTTTCCTCATCATCTTGTAAATTTAATTTTTCAATCATTTTGGGATTAACAGTGTAATAGCCAAAAATAACCTCTATTTTGTCATCTTTTTGTATTTGAAAATCATATTTTATGATTCTTTTTTCATTTGCTTTTATCATATTATTTTTTATTTCAGAATCAGCAAGCCAAGGCATTGTAGGTTTTCCATCTTTCCCTATGATTCTTGCAAATTCTTTTGTTTCAAGAGCTATATATTTGCCATCTCTTAGAACATTTACTTTTAATTGTGCCAGTCTTAATGGTTGTAAAAATAGATTATGACTTGCTTCATTTTTTATAGATATTTCAAAATCATTTTTATTCTCTTTTAAATCTATTTTTATATATTCTGATAATAAATCTTGATTTTTACTTCCACTTGCAAAACCATGAAATCTATGCTCTTTTGTGATTTTTATTGATGTTGCACTTCCTGCAATTTTTGGCATATGACATGAAATACAATTTGTTTCTTCACTCTTTGCTCCTTTTTCTTCTACTCTACATAAATCGAAATTATTTTCATTTTGTAAATGTGAATGGCATCCCATACACATTCTCCCTGTATAAAAGTTATTATTTGAATAATCTATTTTATGAAAAGGAGAACCTGATTTCTCTTTGATCATCCCAAATAAAGATACTTCATCTTTAAACTCTTTATTTTTTTGATCTCTATTATTTTCATTTGCAGAATAAAATACTTTATCTTTTAATGTTGAGATATTGTTATTTGAACTAGTATGTTCTTCTATATTTTTTATACTATGACAATATACACATGATATTGCTTCTTGGGTTTGTATATTGTTTTTTTCTGGCATTGCTTTTTTATTTTCTTCAAGATTTTTTAAAAGTTCTAAGTCTGTTGGTGTATGACATTTTGCACAAGTATATGACTCTTTTTGTTTATCAGGATGTAATTCCCACATTCCTTTATGAACTTTATTTTCAAATATAGAAGCTTTTCTATGTGATGAATCATAAAATTCACTATAAATAGTAGGATGACATCCTTTACAAGTATTACTATCTACAAGTTCATTTGCATAAATATTTAAGATTACAAAGATTAGTGATAATATAATTTTCATTTATTTTCCTTTTGTTTTTTTGAGTTTATATAAAACAAAAATATTATAAAATGATATATATCAATTATAATTAAATATTATAATTATAGATTTCTTTTACCTTTTATATAATAATCTTCATAGGATAATCTAGGTTCAATTATAATTGCTCCACTTGGGCATAATTCAGCACAAACACCACAACCAACACATAATGAATTTATTTGAGGTCTTTTACCATTATTTGTATTATCATCTATCATTTCAATAGCTAGTATTGAGTTTGGATAAGGGCACATATCTGCACAGATTGTACATTGTTTATCTTCGTATTTTTCTAGTTTTTCTAAAATATCATTTTCAAGTTTATTTGTATGAGGATGAGTATAAATTCTATCTATATCTTTTCTTGTAACTTCTTCTGCACTTATTCCAATACATTTATTTGAGTATTTAAAAACTGCAATTCCCATTTTTACATCTTGAGGTTTTTCTGTAGTATGATTTAGTGCATTTGTTGGACAAGCTAATACGCAAGGAAGTGCAGTACATAAATAACAAGCTCTTTTAAGTGGATCAATAAATGGAGTCCCTACACCATGCCCTTGTGTTATATCAGCAAGATTAATACTGTGATATGGGCATACTTGTTCACATTGACCACATTTGATACATAAGGCTAAAAAATCATTCTCATTTGCAGCTCCAGGAGGACGAAGAAGTAGATTATCTGCTTTTAGATGTGGACTTAATATTGCACCACCAGCTGTTAGTAATCCTAAAATTCCTAGTGTAGAATATTGTATAAATTCTCTTCTATTTTTTTGTTTTTCCATATAATAACCATATTTATAAAATTTGTTTAATATATAGTTTTCTTATAAAAATAAAAATGTGATAAATCAAGATTAATAGAATATTTTATAAAATAGGAAGTTTAATTTCAAATTCAGCACCTGTATATGAATTATCTATATAAATAAAGCTTTTATTTGAAACATTAATTTCCCCTTCTAAATGTTTTACAATAATCTCTTGAGTCATATATAATCCAATACCAGTACCCTCAGATTTTTGTTTTGTTGTAAAATATGGTTCAAATATTTTTTTTATATTTTTATCATTTATTCCTCCTGCATTATCTTTTATTTTAATTATTGCATTCTTATCTTTTTTTAATATATCAATAAATATTAATCTTTTATCTAATTCATTTCCTTTATTTTTTAAAGCATCTCTTGCATTATTTAAAATATTTATTAGAGCTTGGATTAATTCATTTTCGTAACTACATACTCTTATATCTTCAATATTTTTGATAATATGAATATTTTGAGCATTAAATTGAGCTGAAATTAACTCAAATGTAGTTTTAATACTATTTTTTAATGAGAATTCATTTTTAATTTTATTTGGATTAAAAAAGTTTCTAAAATCATCTATAGTATTTGATAAATATTGAGCTGAATTATTTATTTTATTTAAAGAGTCAAGAAGTAAAGAATCTTCTAATACTCCAAGATTTTTACAAGCAATAAGTCCTGTAGAACTGGTACTAATTGTAGATAAAGGCTGTCTCCATTGATGAGCTATATTTCCTATCATTTCACCCATTGCTGCCATTTTTGATTGTTGATATAAGATGCTTTGTTTCTTCTTTAACTCTTTTTTATATTCATCAAATTTATTTTCTAAAAATTTTGATACATATTTTGAGATAACTAAGAGTATTAAGGTTAAAAATATTGATAATATAAAAATATTTTTAGCATAAATAGCAAAATTCTTATCTAGATGTGCTTTTTTCTGATTAACTACTTCATTTATATCATCTTCATAGAATCCAGTTCCAATTATCCATTCCCAATTATTTAATCCTTTTAAAAAGCTAACTTTATGCGTAGGTAAGTTTGTATCAGGCTTTTTATCTTGTATATAGGAATAGTATCCTTCCCCATTTCTTGAGATTTTTATAAAATCAAGAATAATATTTTTTATATAGCTTAGGTTATTATCTGTTAATGCACTTTTCCCTAAAAATTCTTTTCTAAGGTGGTTTAAAAATATTCCATCATAATTTATAATAAAAATATAACCATTTTCTCTAAAACGAATTAAATTTATATAATCAAGAGCTTTTTTCTGAATTTCTTTTTCATAATCTTCAACATATTCTCCAC
>Ga0193962_1000967_pt1 | contig 13424 bp, 9 predicted proteins | sample FB_5_MG_FD_140335 | JGI IMG/M metagenome (GOLD analysis project Ga0193962, IMG submission 140335) | Microbial mat bacterial communities from the Broadkill River, Lewes, Delaware, United States - FB_5_MG | ecosystem: Environmental > Aquatic > Freshwater > River > Microbial mats | place: USA...
ATCTTTTTATTTTCGTTCCATGGCTGTTTATTTAATTGGGGAAATTCCCAGTTCGGCCATCTTCTTATCCACCGCGTCCTGCTTCAGTGGTTTTATAAAATAGGCCTTGCACCCCGATTTGATGCACCCTATGACTATGTCTCGTTCACTATGGGAAGTAACCATAATGACAATGGCGTTGTGATCAATCTGCCCGACATCAATTTTTTTGATTTTTTTTAAGACATCCATGCCACTGATATCTTTAAGAGAGATATCCAGCAAAACCAAATTAAAGGGTTTTCCTTTTTCAATGCCTTTTTGATAGACTTTCAGCGCATCGGCACCGGAAGAGACCGAGACCGACGAACCGTACTTGCTGAAAATATCCTCCATTAAGGTTCTGCCGATTTCTTCATCATCAACAATGAGAATTCTATTCATAGTTAGTCATCGTTCCATAGAGATTTTAAATTTGTATTTTTGAAGGTGTTTAATAATAGGCTGATTTCCAGGTGTATGGCAAGATAATTTTTACGATAAGGCCGCATCGCAGTGAATTACGATTCTGGTTTAAAAAGCAATGAATCCAAGTTGAAATTTTCCATAAAAAGTCCCATATCTTCAACTGCTGACTTGGCTGCCGACAAAAACACTTTTTTCCGGATCAAAGGGCCATAAATAAATAAAAGTTGATTAAAAATGAGATCCGACCACCGTCATTTTCCAAGCTTGCAATTCTAAATTTTTAAATGTATCTTGATTTCATAGGCTTTTATAGGTTATGGGATCTACCTTTTTCCTTGAATCGACCGGCACAAGGCTAATTTGATCTGACACGAATTTCGCGATATGCGTTTTTTTATAGATCCGGTATATGGTGTCCATTAAAATGAAATTCAAATCAGTATTTTGTATAAGATATTGCATGCAATTCCGGTTGGCTCATTTATTTTACGGATTTTTGATTGCCGGTTGTGTTTTGTTTTCAGCTGTTTTTGCCGGGATTGCCACAGCCTCTGATCTGGGGGCTGTGTTGCCCCCCGCCACAAAACGGATATTAATACTGCATTCTTACCACAAAGGATTCTCCTGGACCGATAATATCGAAGCAGGTATTAGAACGGCGCTGGAAGGCGCGCCCGTTGAAATTTTCAGCGAATATCTGGACAGCAAGCGGCAACCGCTGGAAGCGGCAGGTCCCCACGTTCTTGAATATCTGAACGGGAAATACAAAACCCTTCCCATTGATTTGCTGATTTTGTCCGATAACAATGCCCTCACTTTCCTTCATCGTTACAGGAAAACGCTTTTCTCTGACGTTCCGATTGTTTTCTGCGGCATCAACAACTTCCAGCCAACGCTTCTTGACGGATTTGAAAATCGGATCACCGGTGTGGTGGAAAAGACCGATCCTGTCCGGACCCTCCAACTGATTCGCCTGCTCCAGCCAAAAGCAAAAACGCTTTACCTTATTACCGGGACGACCCCCACCGGTGCAGCTGTTGCAAAAGAGGTGGAAGCGGCTTTGACGGTCAACGGCTTTGGATTCACGCCGGTGTGGCTTCGCGGATTGTCAACGGTTGAACTTCAGCAAAATCTGTCTGCGATTTCTCCGGACGATGCCGTTTTTCTGGTGCTCTTCAACCGGGATAAAGATGGTGTGTATTATAGCTACGAGACGGCGGCAGAACTGGTCGACGGAGCCACATTTGCCCCGATATACGGTATGTGGGACTTTTACCTGGGGCACGGCATTGTCGGCGGCATGCTGGCCAGTTCCCTGGACCAGGGACAAACAGCCGGAGAACTTGCCTTTGAGATACTTCAGCAAAACAATATTCCCCCTGTGGTTACAAATAGTCCCAATGCCCCGATTTTTCTGTGGGACAAGCTTCGCTCCCATGGTTTAAATCCGGATTTGCTGCCACAGGATACCCAAATCCGCAACCGGCCGGATTCAAAAATATGGCCGGTTGCCATTGCTGCCGGGTTGGGAATGATGCTTTTGGTATTGGCTGGGTACAGCCTGATCAGGCTGTTTTCAAAGACGGAGATCTCTTTTTCCCGGTCTATGCCTGATGTATTTCGCAGCAATTTGCGCCAGGCGCTTATTCTTCTGAGCGTTGTTTTGGTGACGGGTCTGGCTGTTCAATCCTGGTTTGCTGCTAAAAATGAGATGGCGCAGATACGGCATAGTATTTTTAATGAACGAAAAAATTTGATCCGGACCATGGTGAACCGGGCCGTGGATTATATCAATTATGAACGCCATCGCCTGGTCCAAAAAGGTGTCTCAATCGAAGAGATTAAAAAACAAATAATTGAAGGTCTGGACTCCTACGTTTATGCCCAGGGGGAGGGGTATATTTTTGTTTTAACCGATAACGGGATCGGGCTGTTGAACCGGGTCCAGCCGGAAATGGTGGGCAAATCCCTTTGGGATATTACTGATTCTAACGGTATAAAAGTCGCAGATAGTTTGATTGGCGGGGCCGGTAAAGTCGGCGGCGGATTTGTTCAATATAAATGGAATAAGCCCAGTCTTGGCCGCGGGGTGCCGAAAATTTCATTTGTACGGAAAATCAATGACTGGGGCTGGGTGATTGGCAGCGGCCAGTACCTGGATGATATTGAAAATAACATTCAGTCCTTTGGAAGGCAGCTACGCAACAAATTTATTGTGGAACTTTTAATCATTTTCAGCCTGACATTAAGCGTGATTCTCCTTTTAAGAATGGTCTCCAGCCGTTTGACTGCAAGCGTTGATAAAGAGCTTTCCTTGCTCCAGACAGCCATTTCAGACCATGATGTCAATGCGGCTGATTATAGCTTTCATGAATTTCAAGCCATCGCAGCCATGGCGGATGATAGTTTTAACGAGTTGGCCCGAACCCAGGCATCCCTGGTGGAAGCAGAGTCCCGGCAGCGGGAAATTCTTGAACACCTGGATGCCGGCGTGATGATCATCAGTCAGGCGGATCATGTGATCCGTTACGTCAACCCAACCGCCGCAAAACTCATCGGAACGGATCGGGATCGGATCGTCGGCCGTGAATGCATGCAATATATCTGCCCGACGGAAAAAGGATCTTGCCCGATTACGGACCTTGGGCAGATGATGGACAACAGCCGGCGGGTGCTTTTCAATAGAGCCGGTGATGAAATTCCGATTATTAAAACCGTCCGGCCTTTTACCTACAACGGGCAACCGGCTCTGTTGGAGACCTTTGTGGATATCACAGAGCAGCAGAAAGCTGAAGATGCCCTTCGCGCAGAGCGGGATCTTTTTGCGGCAGGACCGGTGGTCACCATTTCCTGGTCGCCTGAAAATCACTGGCCCGTGACCTTTGTATCTAAAAATGTTACCCAGATCCTGGGGTACACGCCGGGGCAGATGATGGATAAGTCTTTTAGATATACGGAACTGATACATCCTGATGACCTAAAAAAGATGCGCACTGAAGTCGCCGGATATATTGAAGACGGCACGTTGCATTTTGAGCAGTCCTACAGGCTTCGTACCCAGAGCGGTGACTATCGGTGGTTTTATGATTTTACCCGCCTGCTGCGTGGCGACACTGGAAATGTTGTTCAGGTTCACGGCTATATTTTCGACCAGACCGATTATGTAAATGCGCAGATGCAGATTTCCCAAGAGCGTGAACGCCTGGCCAACGTGATCAGGGGTACGGATGTCGGAATCTGGGAATGGAATGTTCAGACCGGAGATACAGTATTTAATGAACGATGGGCCCGGATCTGTGGTTATAGCCTTGGGGAACTGTCGCCTGTTTCCATTGAGACCTGGACGCATCTGGCACACCCGGATGATTTAAAAAAGACACAAATTTTGTTAGATCTGCATTTCTCAGGGGAAGTGGAACTTTACGATGCTGAATGCAGGATGAAGCACAAGAGTGGACACTGGGTCTGGGTGCAGGATAAAGGCAGGGTGATTTCCAGAACCCATGATGGTAAACCGTTGATGATGTTTGGTACCCATACGGATATCACCGAGCGCAAACAGGCCCAGGAGAAGCTGCAGCACTCTTTAATGGAAACGGAGCATGCCAACGAGGCGCTTAAAAATGCCAGAAACAAATTAATGACTGTTAATGAAGATCTGAAAAACCAGACAGCCCTGGCAACACAGATGGCGGCCAAGGCAGAGAAGGCAACCCGGGCAAAAAGCGAGTTTCTGGCCAACATGAGCCATGAAATTCGGACGCCCATGAACGGTATCATCGGTATGACAGGCCTGCTGCTGGATACGAATCTTTCCGATGAACAACATCTTTTCACCAGCAATGTCAAGGCCGGTGCTGACGCTCTTTTGACCTTGATCAATGATATCCTGGATTTTTCAAAAATTGAGGCAGGCAAAATGGATATGGAAATTCTGGATTTTGAATTGCCGGCTTTTCTGGATGATTTTGCACAGATGATGGCCCTCAAAGCCCATGAAAAAGGCCTGGAGTTGATCTGCGGGGTCTCCCCCGACGTACCGGGATTGCTTCAGGGAGACCCAGGCCGCCTCCGTCAGATTCTGACCAATTTGACCGGTAATGCCATTAAGTTTACCACGGCTGGTGAAGTGGTGATACAGGCTCACCTCAAGCATGAAACCAAAGATGAGGCTCTCATTTACTTTTCCGTAAAAGACACCGGTGTGGGGATCGTTGCGGATAAACAGCATCATCTGTTTGAACAGTTTACCCAGGTGGATGCTTCCATTACACGCAAATACGGCGGTACAGGGCTGGGGCTTGCCATATCTAAAAAATTGGCACAACTGATGGGTGGAGATATCGGCGTTATTTCACCGGTTCCCGAATTTAGCCAATCGGAAAGCAGCTCATTGGAGGACCTTGACTCCGGCAGCCTGTTTTGGTTTACGGCCCAATTTAAAAAGCAGCCTGTGTCTGAAATCGGCCTTCATCAGACAATAGTGCCGGATCGACTGAAACATGTCCGTATTTTAATCGTTGATGATAACCAAAGTAACCGGAAAATATTAAAGGGGCAATTGGCCGGTATGGGGGCAGACGTGTCTGAAGCGGCAGATGGTAAAACTGCCTTGGAAAAAATAAGGCGCACGGCCCGGAAAAGTATGTTTTATGACCTTGCGATACTGGATATGCAGATGCCCGGCATGACCGGGGAGGCGCTTGCCCTGGCCATCAAAAATGAGCCGTTTGGGGTAGACATTAGGCTGGTGATGATGCGATCCATCGGTCGACTTGGGGATGATGCGCGTCATTTTAAATCCATTGGTTTTTCAGCCTCCCTTACCAAACCGGTGCGCTACTCGGAACTTGGGGACACCCTGGCGACCGTTCTTTCGGGTAAACCGGCCGGTAGGAAAGAAAATGGCCGAAACCGGCATTTAGGCGGTGAAATAAAGCAGTTCAATGTGAGAATTCTTCTGGCAGAAGACAATCTCACCAATCAGATCGTTGCCAAGGGTATTCTGAAAAAGCTCGGTTATTATGTCGATGCCGTGGCAAACGGTCTCGAGGCAGTTCGTTCCCTTGAAAAAATTCGATATGACCTGGTGTTGATGGATTTACAGATGCCGGAACTGGACGGACTTGAGGCCACCCGGATGATCCGCAATACGGCATCCAAAGTTATCCACCCGGATATCCCGGTGATCGCCATGACGGCCAATGCCATGGCCGGTGACCGGGAAAAATGTCTGAATGCAGGGATGAATGATTATATCAGCAAACCTGTTGATCCCATTCTCCTGGCTGAAAAGATTGAAAAGTGGCTCAATCGCATCCAGCCCTTTAACCAGGAACGGCCCACCGTGGATCAGGAAAAAAATGAAGAATATAAGCCGGGTTCTTTCGACCCGGAGGCGTTGACGGCCAACCTTATGGAAGACAGGCAGCTCATCACATCGGCAATCACTACCTTCCTTGATGACATGCCGGGACAACTCGATATTCTTACAGAACTAATCAAACAGGGCCAGGCGCAAAAAGCCGGTGTCCAGGCACATAAAATAAAGGGTGCATCCGGTTATGTGGCATCAGGTGATTTTCAAAAAATTGCTTTGAAAATGGAACAGATCGGCAAAGCTGGTGATATAGGGGGTCTTGAGCAGCTTTTGCCGGAAATAGATGAGCAGTTTACCGGACTTAAGAGTGATCTCGAAGATTATTTGGCCGATCTTTTGGCATCGGATCATTGATATTGATTTAAGAGTATAGGAAATCAGCTGATAGCTGATAGCCCGCTCCAAGGGCGATAATTTAATCCTCAGGTGGAACTATGAATGATAAAAAGGCGTTTGCCGGTGGGTATTACATTTTATTGGCTGAAGATGATAAAATGAATCAGGTGGTTGTTACAGGCCTGGTTAAAATGTTGAATTTAGGCCGGGTTGAAATTGTAGAAAACGGCAAAGAGGCGGTGAAAATGTTTTGCTCCCATCGTTTTGACCTTATTTTAATGGATGGGGAGATGCCGGAAATGAACGGCATTGATGCCGCCCTTGCGATTAGAGCCATGGAAAAGGATAAGAATCTGTCACGAACACCGATCATTGCCCTGACGGCACATACCACACAAGAGGACAAAGCGCTTTTTTTAAATAGCGGTATGGATGAATTTTTGACAAAACCCCTTAGTCCGGAAGCGTTAAACAAAACAGTTCAAAAAGTTATCCGCAAGAGAGATTCTGATGTAATATCCGGTGGGAGAGCTGATGCAAAATCCGAAGAGAGCCGGAATTTAGAAGGCGCCATAGACGTGCCGGAACTAAAACGGATCATGACAGGCAAAAAATCTCTTTTAGACAAATGCCTGCAGGCCTTCGAATCCACCTATCCATCTATCGTGGCAAAGATGACTGTTTGTATTGAAAAAAATGAGTATGATGAATTAGAAAATAATGCACATCATTTGAAGGGTATGCTGATATATTTGGCAGCTCCCAAGGCCGTCACACTCGCAGAGCAACTCGAATCAGAGAGCGCTGCCGGGAACGCCACAAGCGCCGATTTGACTGTTCGGGTTCAGGCATTAAGTGATGAGTGCCTGAACGTCATAGACAGAATCAAGCAGGTATTGGCGGGAGATTTTTCCTGATGATCCGGTGTCTGGGGCAAAAGCAAAAAAAGGCCGATCTCACCCATGATTAAGTGGATCGGCCTTTTCTCTATTCGAGTTGGCTTAACTTAAAGTTCAATCTGTCGATTTGGTTTTAAGCAGCCGCTTTTCCTAAGTTAATGCCAACTTCCAGAGCCTTCTTGTTCAAATCAAAGAAAGCTGGGGGCATGGCATCCTGGATAACACTTATAGCTGATTCGGGTTTACAAATGCCTATCATACCGATCAGAGCCCCAACTACACATACACTGTAAACAATCGGTTTTCCGATTTCTTTAACAACAGTGTCATACATGGGCAACTCTACGATCTTGGCATCCACATTGGTAGGTGTAATATACTTCGGGTCGACGATCATGAGGCCACCCGGTTTAATTACGGAGGCATATTTATCATAGCCTTCCTGCATCAGGGCGACAAAAACGTCAGCCTTCTCAACTTTGGGGTAATAAATATTGCCATCTGAAATTAAAATGTCGGCACGGGTAGCGCCGCCACGGGCAGCAGCTCCATAGCTCTGGGACTGAATTGCGTTTTTGCCCTCAAAGATGGTAGCTGCTCTGGCAAGGATAATGGCTGTAGTGATGACCCCTTGTCCGCCAGAAGCTGTAAAAACAATTCCTGTTGATTCCATTATGCCTATCCTTTCTTCATTACCTTGTCAATGACGTTTTCTTGGTAAACTTCACAGTATTCGGGTACTTGTTCATCAACAAAAATGCCGCGTTGAATCAGATCCGGATTATCTGCCAGCTTTTTGGAGCCCATGGGTACGGTATTATCCTTGTACCATTCCATCATCTGGGGCGCCTCACCAGCCTTGTTTTTTCTTCCGAACTGGGTGGGGCACATGGACAGAATTTCAACCACTGAAAAACCTTTGTGTTCAATGGCTTTTCTGATTGTATTCTGGGCTTCTTTGGCATGGTAAACGGTAGTTCTTGCCACAAAAGTAGCGCCTGAGCCCTTAGCCAGGTCCACCAGATCAAAGGCACGATCAGGAACACCATAAGGGGCTGTAGTTGCTTTTACACCACAGCCGGACATGGGTGAATACTGTCCACCGGTCATGCCGTAGATCCGGTTGTTCATGACGATGGCAGTTATATCGATATTTCTTCTACAGGCATGGATAAAGTGGTTGCCGCCGATGGCCGTGGAGTCGCCGTCGCCAAAGGGGACAATGACTTTCAGGTTGGGATTGGCAAGCTTAACGCCTGTTGCAGTGGGAAGGGCTCTTCCGTGCATGGTATGCGCTGTGTTGAAATCCAGATACCCGGAGATTCTTGAAGAACACCCGATACCTGAGATCACGGAAACATCGTTGTTGTCTAATCCCAGATCACCGATCGCCCTGAGCATTGCGCCCATGACAGTGCCGTGTCCACAGCCGGGGCACCACATCTGGGGGAAAAATTGAGTCCGCATATATTTCTTGATATCAAATTGTGTATCGCTCATGCTATACCCCCTTTCCTGTGATCATTCTCAATGCAGCTTCAATGTCAGCAGGCTTGATGATTTGGTTGTCAACTCGGTTAGAGAAGAAAACCTTTTCAGGCTGAGTCACAACACGTCTTACCTCGTTGACAATCTGGCCCATATTCATTTCAGCCACAATCACGGCCTTGGCATTGGCACATTTTTCCCTGACAATGTCATCTGCAAAGGGCCATACGGTCTGAAGTTCTAAAACGCCGACCTTAATTCCTAACTGATTCTGATAGTCTTCGGCAGCCTGGATAGCGGACCTGGTTGTCGTGCCATAGGCAACGATGACATAGTCGGCACCATCCATGTAGTATTCTTTGTACCTGGCAAGCTCGTTGGCTTTATTTTCAATTTTGTCTACCAGGTGGTGGGTCAGGGCGTTGACATTTGCAGGACTGACGTCGGGAAATCCCAAAAGGTTATGATGAAGGCCGGTCACGTGGAAACGATGGCCTGCACCGAAATCGGACATGGGACGCTGGCCGTTTTCATCGGTACGATAGGGATAGTATTGTTCACCTACGGGAATCGTGGTTCTGATTCTATCTACAACTTCGATCTCGCCGGGTTCGGGAATGACCACTTTTTCTCTCAGGTGCTGGGTGGCCTCATCAAACATAAGAATAACAGGCGTTCTGTATTGTTCTGCGAGATTAAACGCTTCAACCGTAATTTTAAATACATCCTGGAGGTTGGAAGCTGTCATGGCAATAATGCTATGGTCGCCATGGGAGCCCCATCTGGCCTGCATCGTGTCGCCCTGGGCGACATGAGTGGGGTTACCTGTGGATGGTCCGCCTCTCTGGATATTTGCGATGACACAGGGGGTTTCGGTCATACAGGCGTATCCGATACCTTCCTGCTTCAAGGAAAAACCCGGGCCGGAGGTTGCGGTCATGACTTTTTTGCCAGCAAGGGCTGCACCGATGATACAGGCCATGGAGGCGATTTCGTCTTCCATCTGGATGAATTTGCCACCTCTTTTGGGAAGCTCAGCAGCTAAACCTTCCGCGACTTCTGAGGACGGAGTGATCGGATAACCTGCAAAAAAGTCACACCCAGCATAAAGGGCGCCTTCAATGCAAGCATCGCTTCCTGGAATAAATTGGATATTCTTAGTCATTATTTATTCCCCTTCTTTCTCAATTAAAATTTCAATTGCCAGATCAGGGCACCGAAGTTCGCAAAGTTTACACCCAATGCAGTCTTCGGGGCGGGCTGCCACAGCTTTTTCATCGCTGTCCAGTTCCAGAACCTGTTTGGGGCAGAAGTGAACGCAAATACTGCACCCCTTGCACCAGTTCCTGTTAATAACGTGTGTGACGGATTTTCCTTTTGCCATAATTTCCTCATCCTCGGTTTATAACCGGATTAAAATTGGGCATGTAGTTAATAAATCTAATCGTGCTTGTCTAAGTTTTCCATTTTCAACCATGGTTTATTTATTAAAAATCTATCATGCTCTATCAAAAAAAAAATCTATTTACAACTTCTTTTATCGTTTTTTTTAATCAGGTCCGAATAACGTTTAATTTGTTATTTTTTGATTCTTGTCACTTCTCTTTTGATGGTTACCTTTTTTTAATTATGACAGAACAAAAAAAAGATACGGTCAGTGTCATTATTCCCACATTTAACCGGGCGTGGACCCTGAGAAGGGCTATTGATTCAGCCCTTGGCCAGGACTACCGGCACAGGGAAATCATTGTGGTGGATGACGGGTCAACAGATCAAACCCAGGAACTGCTGGCAGGATATAAAGATCAAATCCGGGTTCTGGTCCAGGAAAATAAAGGGGTGAGTGCGGCCCGGAACCTTGGGATTCGAGAGAGCCAAGGCAGTTTTATTGCCCTGCTGGACTCCGATGATGCCTGGGAAAAGGACAAGCTTTCCTGCCAGGCGGCCTTTTTTCAATCCAACCCCGGGGCAATGATCTGCCAGACCGAGGAAATCTGGATCAGAAAAGGCAAACGGGTCAATCCAAAGAAAAAACATAAAAAACCGTCGGGTATGATCTTTGAAGCTTCTTTAAGGCTCTGCCTGGTCAGCCCTTCGGCTGTGATGATGAGAAAACAACTCTTTGACCAAAAGGGCATGTTTAACGAGGCGTTTCCGGTATGCGAGGATTACGATCTGTGGTTGCGTATTTCCCATGACACGTCCGTGTATTTGATTGATACTCCCTTAACGGTTAAAACCGGTGGGCATGGGGACCAACTGTCCGCCTCCCACTCCCAGGATAAATACCGGATTCAGTCCATCCTGGATTTAATTGAGTCCAATGTCCTCTCTTCGGATCAGGAAGAGGCCGCTTTAAATGTATTTAAAGAAAAGTGCCGGATTTTTGCCAACGGGTGCATGAAACGGGGCAGGGAAAAAGAAGGCGCTCATTACCTGACGCTTGCTGACAGCAAGGGGGCGTCGTGAACGCCTGCTGTTGATGGGTTTATTGTCCAACTGGGTTTTGAACACAACATCCTCCACCGATTAACAAAAATCTTAAAATTCTTTTGGGAAAACAAAAGAGGACCCTTCTTTATAACAGCCATGGGCTGACCTGACATATCAACACCGAGGTACAGCCCACAACGAAGCAAGAAAATAATTCAACAACTTTTTGTTCAAACAAGGGGACGTTTTTATTTTAGAAACGGGAAATTGATTTTACCAATGGAACATGGCATTTTAAAGATATTTTATAAGAGCTGCTGTGTAAGCTACACGGATCTTTCAATTTTTGTTGTGGGTTGAGACTGGGTGTCGATAACCCAGCCCATGGCTGTTTTAAAAAATAAACTCATGCAAGGAGAATTGCAGAATGAAGTTTCAAAAAATAGTAGATGATATTTACCGCCTTGGGGTTAACATTGAAGACGAGAATTACCTTTTTGAGGGAATTTGGCCGATTCCCCACGGCATTTCCATAAATTCGTATCTGATCAAGGGTGAAAAGAATGTACTCATTGATTTGACCCAGGACATCATGGACTTTCCCAAGGCCATTACCGGACAGATGGAAGAGATCTCCCTGGCTGTGGAGGACATTGATATCATCGTGGTAAACCACATGGAGCCGGACCACGCCGGCTGGCTGCGGGAATTTTGTAAAAAAAATACCAAGGGCGTTATTTACTGTACCAAAAAAGCAATTCCCCTGCTCGAAGCCTTTGGCGAGGTGCCGGCGGACCGGGCCGTGGCCATCACGGACGGCATGACCCTGGAAGTGGGTGACTACGAGCTTCAGTTTTTTGAAACACCCAACATCCACTGGCCCGAAACCATGATGACCTATGAGACAAAGCGGAAAATTTTATTTGCCTGCGATGCCTTTGGCTCATACGGCAAGGTGGAGGAAGACACCATTTTTGATGACCAGCTCTCCGAGGAAAAACATACTTTTTTGGAAAATGAGGCATTGCGATATTACGCCAATATTGTCTCCGCATTTTCCGGCTTTGTACTCAAGGGGCTGACCAAACTGTCCGGACTGGATATCAAGATCATCTGCCCCTCCCACGGAATTATCTGGCGGGAGAACCCCGGTGTGATCATCGACCATTACAAGCGCTATGCAGAGTACAGCAAGGGGCCGGCAGAACGGGAGGTTACCCTGGTCTGGTCCAGTATGTACGGCAGTACAAAATCCATGCTGAACCTTGTGGTTGAGACCATAAGAAAGCACAAGATTCCGGTGCATGTCTACCAGGCCCCGGGCGATGACATCGGCTATATCCTGGCCAACGCCTGGAAGTCCGCCGGGCTTATTTTTGGTATGCCCACTTACGAGTACAAGGTTTTTCCGCCCATGTCCCATGTGATTGAAGAATTGCTTGTAAAAAAGGTGACCAACAAAAAGGTTTTCAGGTACGGCTCCTATGGATGGGTTGGAGGGGCACAACGGGATTTTGAATCCAAAATTGAAAAATCCGGTTGGGATCTGCTCGGATTTTACGAATGGCAGGGAGCACCCACCAGTAAGGATGAGGAGGCCATGGTCCAGGAGATTGATGCCTTTTGCCGGGAATTGATCAAGTTTACCGAGTAAAAACAGTTGTCCATAAACTTAGAGTCTGTTTAAAAATTAGGGGATCGAAGCGAAATCTCATTTTCATGGGATTGCAGCCGATTCATCTATTTTTAAACAGGCTCTTAAGCCTATCTGATTTATCGTTCAGGCACAAAATGTTATACATACAATGGTGGGCAACGCTGCGCTTTTGCCCACCCTACCAAGTTTGTTCTTTTACCATGAAGGGCATGAAGAATATTGGAGATTAACCACTTCACCCAAGTCCCATTTTCCGGCAAAGATTTTGAAGTGTATTCAGGGCTTTATCAAACTCGTATTCACCTATCTCCCGGGTAAGTTGATCAACAAGGCTTCCCATGGCATCTCCCGGAATTTGATCCCTGATTTGTCTAACAATGTTGACGGCTTCGGGGTCGTTTTCGTCTAGCATTTTTTGAAGTGTTATGAGTTGAGGTCTGAGTGCTTCAGGGGCCGGGGCAGGGTCATCCTGTAATTGTTGTTGTCCTTTTTTACCTGTTTCAAGGCGATTAATTCCTTGAATAACTTCTGAAAGACGGGCTGAAAAATCAGGCAGCAGGGTCATGGCCGTTTGGATGTCTTTGTTTCTGAGTGCATCGTCCAGATGTGTTGCTGATTCAAAAACAAGGGTTGCGCTGATATTGCCTGAAACGCCTTTAATGGTATGGGCAAGTCTTTGCGCTGTTTTTATATCCTTGGTGATCAGGGCCTGATGGATTTTAATTGCCGTATCTGCCTGATTCCCGGCGAATCTTTTTAAAAGATTTCGGTACAAACTCGTGTC
>Ga0193962_1000968_pt1 | contig 13417 bp, 10 predicted proteins | sample FB_5_MG_FD_140335 | JGI IMG/M metagenome (GOLD analysis project Ga0193962, IMG submission 140335) | Microbial mat bacterial communities from the Broadkill River, Lewes, Delaware, United States - FB_5_MG | ecosystem: Environmental > Aquatic > Freshwater > River > Microbial mats | place: USA...
CGTTTTCCAGGGCGGTTTTTGCGCATTGTATCCCGCCATGCCCGTAAGCATTGGCCTTGACCACGGCGCAGAACCGGGTATCGGTTGGAATCAGGCGTTTCAGGGTTCGTATATTTTGTCCAAAGGAGGACAGATCCACCTGGACCCGGCTTTGGGGCTCAAGGAACGATTGTGCATTGGACGGATTCATCAGTCTGCTTCTCCAAGACCGTATGCTGTGGTGTATGCTCTCCAGTCCGCCATCAAAGCCTGTGTCTTTGTTCCGGGTTTGCCGTCGGCTATGACTGTATCATCCACCTGGATAACGGGTACGATCTCTTTGTTGGATGCCGTGATAAACACCTCATCCATGTCGGCTATATCTGCCTGGGGAATAAAATCCAGGACAATGTCATATTTTTTTTCTAAAAGTTCCAGCACCGCACCCCGGGTTACGCCGGGCAGAATGTCGACGGGCGGGGTGATCAGGGTGGTGCCTTTAAATGCGAAAAGATTGGTGGTGGTGCCTTCGAGCAGGCGATTGTCCTTGTTTTTGTAGATGGCTTCAACGGCGCCCTGGCTGCGGGCTTTTTGCTGGGCAAATACGGCTGACAGATAGTTGCTGCTCTTGGCTTCCGGGATAAATCTTTCCATGTCCACGGTGATGATTTTGGTGCCTTGGGTGTACCACCACTCCGGCAGTTCATGCTTGGGCGTGGCCATGACCATGAGGATGCCGTTTCCCTGGGGGGTTACGCCGTCAGAGCTGATGCCGCCGGTGTAGACGATGCGGATATTTTCCTCTTTGTGGTCCGGGTTTTTTTCTATGGTCTGCATGACAATGTCGCAGATCTCTTGGTTGGAATGGTTCAGTTCAAGTCCGATGTGTCGGGCGGAATTTTCCAGACGTTCCACATGTTTTTCCAGGCGAAAGGGACGTTTGTTATAGGTGATCAAAAAGTCAAATACGCCAAATCCCCTTAATACGGTGATGTCTTTGACAGAAAGCGTGGCCTCGTCTTCAGATACGAATTTGCCGTCAATATAATAGGTGTCCATGGGTTGCTCCGTTGATTGCGAATATGCCTTTACTTGCGGGCGGGTAACTGTCTGTCCGAGGCTTCAGGCGTGTGCTCATAATTAACAGATATAGAATATGGTGATTGGCGTCAATGAGGAATTGAAGCAAGTCCATAAAGATAACGAAAATATGTGTTAATTATATTCTTTTAAAGAAGACTGGATTTTATCCAGATGTCTTCCACGCAAAGCACAGCCTGTTTTTTGAAGTTTTGTTCCATGTTTGCGCCAAACCGTCCGGCATTCTCTCCGAAAACCAGGCCTGGGTTCAAAGGGCCTGTTCCCCTGGCTTTTTTGACGGCATTGACCTTTTCCCACCAAAGCGCTGCACTTTTTGTTTTATCTTCACTGAAAACAAGTTCAAATCCGGCCTTTTTTGCATATTCCCCAAGAGTTTTCCGGGAACAGAGCATGGAGGCCGCCGCATTACCGGCCCAGGGAACAGGATAAAGGGGATCAGGTCCGGGGCCATCCACAATTTCGTGCAGGATCATCTTGCCCCGGGGGGCCAGCACCCTTGCAAATTCGGCAAAGGCCTTGGGTTTATCTTCGATGTTGAGCAGTACATGCTGGCAGAGCACGGCATCAAAAAAGTGGTCCGGGTAAGGTAACGCCAGCAGGGAACCCTGTTTTAGATTTATGGTGCCGTCCTTTGCAACGCCGCACCACCCGTTTAACACGTTTGCGGTTTCAATGAAGTCTTCGGACAGGTCAATGCCATGGACAACAAGGCCGAAATTTTGTGCCAGAAGCCGGGATGTACCGCCAATGCCGCAGCCTGCATCCAAAATGGTCATGCCTTTGTCCAGGCCGGCTTGTTCCACCAGTTCGAGGGTGGCAGGGGCTCCGCCCGTATGAAGCTGGTCAACCGGGGCAAGATCCCGCAGACTGATTTGTTCCGGGTTTTTGCCTGCCTTTTCAAGTCCCTGACGAATTTTTGACCCAAGCGCCGGGCAGGTGTAATGGGCTTTGGCAGAATTGTTCATATGTTTTTTCCTTGTTAACGCTCCTAAAATTGTTGAAAAAAGCCTATATTTAAAAGAATGCTGTTGTAAAACCAAACAGATTCATAACCTTTTATTACACAGGTGTAAAACCCATGATTCTTGCAGGAGATATCGGCGGCACAAAAACAGTGCTTGCGATTTATGCACAGAGAACACAAGTGCCGGCAAATCCGGCTTGCGAAACCCGTTTTAAAAATGCCGATTATCAATCGTTTGAAATCATTGTTCAAGAATTTTTAAATCAGACCGGTGCAAAACCCCAGGCGGCCTGTTTCGGGGTGGCAGGGCCGGTAAACGGCCGCCATTCCCGGATCACCAATCTGCCCTGGAACATTGATGCTGATGAGATTGAGCAGCTCTGCGGCATCCCCAAGGTTGCTTTGATCAATGATTTGCAAGCCATTGCCGTTTCAGTGTCCCATCTGGATCAAGAGACCCTTTTTACCCTGAACCCGGGGAATCCCAACCCCAAAGGAAACAAAGCGGTTATTGCACCGGGTACGGGCTTAGGCGTTGCCTTTCTGGTCTGGGCAGGTGGGCGGTACCATGCCTTTGCCGGTGAAGGGGGCCATACAGCCTTTTCCCCCCGGGATCCCCAGGATTTTAAACTTCTGGAATTTTTAACCCGGCGGTATGGCCACGTCAGCTTTGAACGGGTGTGTTCGGGCAGCCATCTGCCCAATATTTATGAATATTTTCTGGAAAATAAAATTTTCCCGGAACCTGCCTGGCTAAAGGAAAAGCTGGCTGCGGCAGTGGATAAAACACCGGTGATTGTGGAAACTGCCCTTGAAGGCAAGGCTGATATTTGCGAAGCCACACTGGATATATTTGTCCGGGCCCTTGGTACGGTAACCGGCAATATGGCTGTGACGCTTCTGCCCACAGGCGGCATCTACCTTGGCGGCGGCATTCCGCCGCGTATCCTAAAAAGGCTTGCCCGGCCGGATTTTTTAGGTACGATTGCCGACAAGGGCCGTTTCTCTTCATTGTGCGCCAATATGCCCGTCCATGTGATTCTTGATCCCCAGGCGGCTTTGCATGGTGCGGCCTGGTATGGGTTTGAGAAAAGGGTGTAGGGTGGAGAAAAGTCCAGTGTTGTCTTCCATATTCTCTAACGGGGGACTCCAAAAGGATGCCATTCCTAACTATTCATTGCTTTTTTACCTTGATTTTATATATTGATCCTTTTTGTCTTATTGATTACGGATAAAGGACTGAATAGATGATTTATATCGCGTTGTATCTGGCTGTGGGCGGTGTGGCCGGTGTACTGGCCGGGCTTCTGGGCATTGGCGGCGGCCTTATAATTGTTCCCATGCTCACTTCTGTTTTTACGCATCAAAATGTGGCCCATGAAGTCATTGTCCACATGGCCCTGGGCACGTCTTTGGCCAGTATTTTGTTTACGTCGGTTTCAAGTATGCGTTCCCATCATAAACGCGGCGCTGTGCTTTGGCCGGTTGTATTCAGAATCACGCCGGGTATCCTGGTGGGGACATTTACAGGAACCTGGATTGCCTCCATGCTCTCCACCAATTTTCTTAAAAGTTTTTTCGGTATCTTTTTGTACTATGTGGCCACCCAGATGCTCATGGGAATGAAACCCAAACCCACCCGGGACATCCCCGGCACAACCGGTATCTTTGCGGCCGGCAGCGTCATCGGGGTCTTTTCAAGCCTTGTGGGCATTGGCGGCGGTACTCTGTCCGTGCCGTTTTTGAGCTGGTGCAATACCAAAATCCACAAAGCCATCGGCACCTCCGCAGGCATCGGGTTTCCCATTGCCGCAGCCGGTTTTTTAGGGTATGTGATCAACGGGCTTGGTACCCCGAACCTGCCGCCTTACTCCCTGGGGTTTGTCAACCTTGGCGCCCTGGCAGGCATTGTTGCCGCCTCGGTACTCACGGCACCCATTGGGGTGAAACTTGCCCACAATTTGCCCGTTGACAAGCTCAAACGTGTATTTGCCGTGTTGCTTTATGCGGTGGGAACAAAGATGCTGATCTCTGTGTTTTGGTGATTTTATTTTGAGCATGGGCCTTAGCCCCGCTTCTTCGAACGAAAAAAGGAGGATAATCGACAGATTATCCTCCTTTTTTTTTATGGATACCGGGAAATGGTATTTTCTCGGCTTTGTACTTTACTTATACAGCGGTTAGCCCTTGAAGGTCGCTTTGAACTGAGCCAGAGCACCACCTATCTGCAGAGTGGGGATCACGTCTGTGTCAAAAGCACGTTCCAGCGGAAGTTTTTCGCCATTGACTTCAAGGAACAGATCGCCGGCCAGGTCTGTGGCATCAAAAGATACCGTGTCGCCCTGGGTGATCTTGTCGTAGTCAGCCGGGTTCTTAAAGGTCATGGGAACAATACCGAAGTTAACCAGGTTGGCCACATGGATACGAGCAAAAGTCTTGACAATAACCGCGCGGATGCCAAGCCATCTTGGGCAAAGCGCTGCATGCTCACGGGAACTTCCCTGACCGTAGTTTTCAGCACCAACGATGATGCCTTCTCCGCCAGCATCTCTGTGAGCCACAGCGCGTTCGGCGAAAGTGCTGTCAACCTGGTTGTAAGTTGCCTGCATTGCATACTCTTTAACATTGGAGCGCAGGGGCAGGAATACACCGGCAGGCTGGATATCATCAGTACTGATATTGTCTCCAAGCTTAAGCAGAACTTCGCCTTTCACAACGTCGGGAAGAGGCGTAAATTCAGGCAGGGCCATGATGTTGGGTCCGCGAACAACGCCTTCGGACTTATCGGCTTGATCCGGCATGATGAAAGAGCCGGTGTCGATAACAGGCGGAATAACGTTGATGGCAATGTCTTTTTCTTCCGGAACGGTGATTTCACCGGTCAGGGCACTGGCAGCTGCAACAAGCGGGCTGATCAAGTGACACTGTGCATCGTCTGTACCTGAACGTTTCGGGAAGTTCCGGTTGAAAGTTCTCAGAGTGAGGCCTTCACTTGGGGGGGAACCGCCCTGGCCGATGCAGGCGCCGCAACCGTTTTCCATGATTCTGACACCGGAGTTAAACATCATTGAGATGTAACCTGCGTCGGCAAGCTGCATGGCAACGGATCTGGAACCCGGATAGAGCATGGTGTCAACTTTGACACGTTTGCCTTTAAGTGCTTCTGCAAAGGTAGCAATGTTTTCAAAGGAGCTGTTGGTACAAGAACCGATACAAACCTGGTGAATTTTAGTTCCGGCATGATCTTTAACTTTTTCAACATTACCCGGAGAGGGGTAGATGGCGATCAGCGGTTCGATTTCAGACAGATTAATATTAATTTCAGCATCATAGGAAGCGCCTTCGTCAGCAGACATTTCGGTGTAGTCACCACCGCGTTGACGACTTTCCAGGAATTCTTTGGTTCTTTCATCACTTGGGAAGATAGAGGTGGTTGCACCCATTTCAGCGCCCATGTTGGTGATGGTGGCGCGTTCTGTCAGAGACAGGGTTGCAACGCCGGGACCTGCATACTCAAAGATAATGCCCTTGCCGCCTTTTACGGAAACAATTTCAAGCATCTTTAAGATGACATCCATGGCCATACAATTTTTGGCCAGCTTACCGGTCAGGTTAACCCTGGTAACATTCGGCATGGGCATGGTGTACATGCCTGTAGCCATTGCCAGTGCAACGTCATATCCGCCAGCACCCATGAAAATTGCACCTGCGCCACCAGCATTTACAGTATGGCTGTCAGCACCAATACCTGTCATACCAGGCTTAACAAAGTTTTCCATATTGGTGAAATGACAGATACCGGTTCCCGGTGGTGAAAAGATGATGCCAAGTTTTGCGGCAACAGTTCTCAAGTATTGATGGTCATCGGGGTTTCTGAAACCGGATTGAAGCATACTATGGTCAACAAAGTTTACAGAAAGGGGCTTTACCTTATCTACGCCCATGGCTTCCAGCTGAAGCATACACATGGTGCCAGTAGCGTCCTGTGTGAAAGCCTCATCGATCTTGATTTTGATCAATTCTCCGGGGGCCGGCAATGCAGCCGGTTCAACCAAGTGGTCTTTAAGGATTTTGTGTGTTAAACCTAAAGCGCTCATTTTACCTCTCTTCGTTTATGGTTATGATCAATGCCTCGATCCAAACGGAATTTTTTGAAAGCACATGAAACATACTTTCATCCCCCTTAAGCCGAGGACTCAAATTCTTATCTTTGGTAGTACGATTGTCTGAGCTGTAAGTACGCCAATCATGTTTTTAGGATAGTAAGATGCTTTTTGTCAAGAAATATTAAATATGTTAAACTTAGTTGGTATTAATTATAAAACTTTATGGATTTGTATTGAAAATCCGGTGGCGGTTCCTGATTGATTATTCGTCATTGGGATATGCCATGAGAAGACGGTTTTTAGGCGTGATCTGCTCAGGAATCTTTTTTGTCATCACTGTATACCCTTTGTAAGTCAGCTTAAAAGCCCGTGTGGCATCCACGGCCAGAGGGCCGTCCATCCAGCCTTCAAGGCCGCCTGTGTCGCAGGCGTCAAGATCATGGCAACATGGCAGCACCGCAAGTTTTGCCTTTGCCGACAACGCTTTTTCGATCACCGTATCTGTAAGCGTGCCACAGGCATGTACGGATACGACAATATCCTGGGAAGATAGGTCTGCCTGCTCAAGGGGCATTTGCCTGAAAAGAATTCTATCCTTTAACCGGGGCCATGTCTTGATTAAATTTTGGGACAGCGTGTCGGCATTTTGGGGAATATGCGTATCAACGGCAAGGGCGTTGGGCGAGGTATCATCTAGTAATAATAACATATGGGAGACCAGACCGTGGCCGCAGGCCAAATCAACTACTCTGCCACCCCGGAAAACCCTTCTGATTCGCTTTGCCACTTCCCATGCTTCGTAAAGTTCTTTTCTCGGCAGCGTCTGGGACCGGCATACCGCCCTTGCAATTTTATCAAAAAGGGTATCTTCGGGAAATAACGCCTGTTGATGTATGGTGAGCCTGTTTTTAGAGGATTTTTTCATATCGGAATGCACAATACAAAGATGCATGTAAAAAAACAAGGGGCCGAAATCCGGCGGGCTTTAAGGCTTTATTGGCTTTTTACTCTTGTCCCGGCGTATGGCCTGTCAGCAATATCTTGAAAAAAACTATCCCGATATGGTAATTTAGTCGGTTATAGAAATATGCTTGCATCTGAAACTTGTGATGCAGGCATTTGCTTTTTTAAAATAAGGATTTAATTTATGCCGCTGCTCAAAGAACGCCGGAAAACCCGGCAGATAAAGGTGGGATCACAACCCGTGGGCTCCGGGGCACAGGTTTCGGTTCAGTCCATGACCAACACCCAGACCCAGGATGTGCAAGCCACGGTAAATCAGATATTGTCCCTGGAAAAGGCCGGGTGCGAAATTGTCCGGGCAGCCGTGCCGGATATGGAGGCGGCCAAGGCTTTAAAAGAAATTAAAGCGCAGATTCACATCCCCCTGATTGCCGATATTCATTTTGATTGGCGTTTGGCCATTGCTTCGGCTGAATCCGGTGTGGATGGGCTGCGGATTAATCCGGGAAATATCGGCACGGCCGACAAAATAAAAGCCGTGGTGGACTGTGCCAAGGCCTACAAGCTTCCCATCCGCATCGGGGTAAACGGCGGATCCTTGGAAAAAGAGATTGAGAAGCAATACGGTGTGACAGCCCGGGGCATGGTGGAAAGTGCCCTTGCCAATATCCGGATTCTGGAGGATTTGGGATTTTATGATATTAAGGTATCCCTGAAAGCTTCGGATGTGGAACGTACTGTGGAGGCCTATCGAGCGCTTTCACCGTTGACCGACGTGCCTCTTCATGTGGGGGTTACCGAAGCTGGTGGCCTTTATGCCGGCATCACCAAGTCCGCCATCGGTATTGGTATGCTGCTGTCCGAAGGCATCGGGGACACCATCCGGGTCTCCTTGACCCGGGACCCGGTGGAAGAGATCCGTACCGGGTTTGAAATTTTACGGGCATTGGGTCTGCGGCAGCGGGGGCCGGAGCTGATTTCATGCCCCACCTGCGGGCGGTGTAAAATAAATTTGTTTAAAATTGCCGAACAGGTAGAAAAAGCTTTACTTGAGCGCTCAGCACAGATTAAAGTTGCCATTATGGGATGCGCGGTCAATGGTCCGGGAGAAGCCAAAGAAGCGGACATCGGTATTGCCGGTGGTGACGGCAAGGGGATTTTGTTTAAAAAGGGAAAAGTTATCCGCAAAATTGATCAGGCGTGTCTTGTGGATGAATTGATAAAAGAGATTGACGCAATGACCTTAAATGCGGAGGAAATAAATGGGAAAGAAAGTTAAAACTGCCATCACCCCCACAAGGGAAGAAGATTATTCCCAGTGGTACCAGGAGGTGGTAAAAGCCTCGGACATGTCGGAAAATTCGCCGGTCCGCGGATGCATGGTGATTAAACCCTGGGGATTTGCCATCTGGGAGAACATCCAGCGCCAGATGGATGCCCTGTTCAAGGAAACCGGGGTAAAAAACGCCTATTTCCCATTATTTATTCCCCTAAGCTACCTTGAAAAAGAGGCCGAGCATGTGGACGGCTTTGCCAAGGAGTGTGCCGTTGTCACCCATCACAAGCTGGAAAAAGGCGAAGACGGCCGGCTTGTACCGGCGGGGGAGCTGGCCGAGCCATTAATTGTCCGGCCCACATCCGAAACCATTATTGGTGAGTCCATGTCCAGATGGACCTCATCCTACCGGGATCTGCCCATTCTTTTAAACCAGTGGGCCAATGTGGTGCGCTGGGAAATGCGTACGCGTATGTTTCTGCGCACCAGTGAATTTTTATGGCAGGAAGGGCATACGGCCCATGCCACCAAAGATGAGGCCATGGAACGTACCCTTCAAATGCTGGAAGTTTACGCCAAATTTGTTGAGGAGCGGCTGGCCATGCCGGTCATCAAAGGCCGTAAGAGTGAATCCGAACGGTTTCCCGGGGCGGATGACACCACCTGTATTGAAGCCATGATGCAGGATAAAAGAGCGCTTCAGGCCGGCACCTCCCATTTTTTGGGCCAGAATTTTGCCAAGGGCTCCAATATCAAGTTCCAGAATGAAGCGGGCCAGGAAGAGTATGCATGGACCACGTCCTGGGGAACATCCACCCGGATGATCGGCGGCATGATCATGGTGCATTCCGATGATGACGGTCTGGTGGTTCCGCCCCGCATTGCCCCGGCCCATGTGGTGATCCTGCCCATTATTAAGAAGGGGGCTGACAATTCAAGTGTTCTGGAAAGCGCTGAAGCCCTTAAAGCTGCCCTAAGACAACAGACCTATTACGGTCTGCCCGTGGAAGTGGAGATCGACAGCCGGGACATCGGCGGTGCCAGGGGTTGGGATTGGGTGAAAAAAGGCATTCCGGTGCGTGTGGAACTGGGTCCCAGGGACATTGAAAATAACAGTGTGTTCATGGCTCGCAGGGACACCGGTGAGAAAAAGGGGATCAATCGAGAAGAATTTCTAAATACCATAGCCGATATTCTGGATGACATCCAGAATACTTTGTTTCAACGAGCCCAAGCCTTTCGGGAAGCCAACACCTTTTCCATTGATGAAAAAAAACAATTTTATGATCTGTATAAAAAAACCAAAGGGTATAACAATGGCGCGTTTGTTCTATCCCACTGGTGCGGATCAGGGGAGTGTGAAGAAAAAATAAAACAGGATCTGTCCGTAACCATTCGGTGCATTCCCTTTGACAGCCCTGACGAAGAGGGTACCTGTATTTGCTGTGGTGCAAAAAGTGATCGACGGGTCCTGTTTGCCAAGGCTTACTAACAGCTATGGGCTGACCTGGCTTTTTCACCGTGGTTCAGCCCACAACAACAGTTGAAAGCGCTGTGTAGCTTCGACAGACTTTCTTATAAAAAAAAGCTTAAAACAAAGCAACAACTGGTAGGATAAAATGATTCGAATCACCGACATATTGGACAAAATTTATGAATACAGTCCAGATGCGGATGTCTCGCTCATTGACCGGGCTTATATTTATTCAGCCCGGGTTCATGAAGGCCAGGTCCGGCTCTCGGGAGAACCTTATCTGTCCCATCCCCTGGAGGTTGCTAATATTCTGGCCGACATGAAACTGGACATGGAGAGTATTTCTGCCGCCCTGCTTCATGATGTGATTGAGGACACACCTGCCACCAAAGAAGATATTTCCGATATGTTTGGCCCCGGGGTTGCGCATATTGTGGAGGGCGTGACAAAGCTGTCCGCCCTGCATGCGGCCACCAAGGTGGCCCAGCAGGCAGAATCCCTGCGTAAAATGATCCTTGCCATGGCAGATGATATCCGGGTGGTACTCATCAAGTTGGCAGACCGTCTGCACAATATGCGGACACTCAAATACCACAAAAAACCTGAAAAGCAGGCTGCCATCGCCCAGGAAACCCTGGATATCTATGCACCCATCGCTGCTCGTCTTGGCATCTTCTGGATTAAAAATGAACTGGAAGAGATGGCCTTTTTTTATACCCTGCGTGAAGAGCATGATCGTATTCTGGCCTTGGTTGATAAGGCCAAGGACGAGCAGGAAGCATATATTAACGAGGTTTCAACCTCCCTGCACTATAAAATGGATGAGATGGAGCTGCCCTGCCAGATCACGGGACGGTTTAAATCCTTTTACTCCATTTACCAGAAAATGTTGTCCCAGGGTCTTGAGTTTGATGATGTGTATGACATCATTGCCTTTCGAATTATCCTGGACACCGTGCCCCAGTGTTATGCTGCCATGGGGGCGGTTCACTCCATGTGGAAACCTATCTATTATAAAATAAAGGACTATATCGGCAATCCCAAGCCAAATATGTACCAGTCCATTCATACCACGGTAGTCGGTCCTAAAGGCGAGCGCGTGGAAATCCAGATCAGGACCCATGAAATGAATCGGGTGGCGGAATCCGGCATTGCTGCCCACTGGTCATACAAGGAAGGCTCCAAGATTGACGAAAACACCGGCGAACTGTTTGCCTGGATCCGGAATCTTGTGGAGAACCAGGAAAATCTCAAAGATCCGGATGAATTCTTGGAAAATGTTCGCATAGATCTCTATCCCGGTGAAATTTATGTGTTTACCCCGGCAGGAGAGATCAAAACACTTCCCAAAAAAGCCACATCCGTTGACTTTGCCTACCGGATTCACACGGAGGTTGGCGCCCAGTGTACAGGTGCCCGGGTCAACGGCAAGCTTGTCCCCCTGTCCCATGAACTGCGCACCGGTGATACCATTGAAATCATAACCACCAAAGGGCACAACCCCAGCCGGGACTGGCTCAACTTTGTTAAAACCGTCAAAGCAAAGACAAAAATCAGGGCCTATATCAATGCCAGAGAAAGGGAGCGAAGCTATTCCCTGGGACGGGAAATGTGCGAGAAAACATTTAGAAAACGCAGTCAGAATTTTAATGCCCTGATCAAATCCGGTGATATCGGCAGGGTGGCAGACGCATTGGGTTTCAAGACGGTTGACGACCTGATCGCCCATGTGGGATTCGGACAAATGACAGCGCTTCAGGTGTTGAAACGGGCTGTCCCCGATTTTGAAAAAGATTCAGATGATGCCGTCATTGAAAAAACAATTTCCAAACCTGCGGAAAAACCGACCACCGGGGTTATTGTCAAAGGACTCAATGATATTCTGGTCAAGTTTTCAAAATGCTGTAATCCTTTGCCCGGAGATCCCATAATCGGATATATCACCCTGGGCCAGGGGGTCGCCATCCACCGGAAGAATTGCCTTAATGTTTTAAAAATGAGCAGTGAAAGGATTATTGACGTCGAATGGGCCAGTGGTATTAAGGAATCATACCCTGCGTCCATCAGCATCAAGACAGACGATCGCCCCGGCCTTCTGGCCGACATTGCTGCTGTCATTTCCAAGGCCGGTATTAATATTTCAAACGCGCACTCGGAAACATCGGACGAGGGGATTGGCGTTTTTTATTTCACCATCATGGTGGAAAGTTCCGAGCAGCTCAAAAAAGTCATGGCGGAGCTTCGCCGGGTGAAAACCGTTAACGATGTTAGGCGGATCGTCACTGGAGAGGCTTAATTCGGAGCCCGGAAAAAATAAATTCCGCTGCTTTTTAATGCAGGGTCGCTTTGCGGGCAGCGTTCAAAAATTGTAATATCGTTGTTTCTTCATCATTTCCTAACTAAAATTTTGAATAATTGGGTATACAACAAAGACTTTTTGATTATGGTCAAGATAGTCGGATTCAATTTAATCGAGTAGGAATTTTCATCCCTAATCGCCCGCGCCAAGGGTGATCATTCAGTCGGTACGGCTCGACTTTAACATTAACCTTTAACCTGGAATATTATGGTAAACGTCTTCAAGTTACCAGCCCCCGCCGAAAGACCGGAAAGGAAATGTCCGGTACCCCACCTCCTTGCTCTCGATCAACACCGGAATCAACCCCATCTTGATTTTAAAATTTTTATTTTAATGCGGAGATTTGTATGAAAAAAATCTTTATCCTGGATACCAACGTCATCCTTCATGACAGCGGATGCATTCATCAATTCAAAGACAATGATATTTACATTCCCATTACGGTTATTGAGGAGCTGGATAAATTTAAAAAAGGGAATAATGTCATTAATTGCAATGCCCGGGACTTTTTAAGGACCTTGGATGCTTTGTCTAATGATACAATGCTCAACGGCGGGGTACCCATTGATAACGGAGAGGGCAGTATTGCCATTCGGCTGGACAGCGCTTTGGATCCCATAATTAAAAACAATTTTAATGAGATTACCCCGGATGTCAGGATCATAAACATCGCCTATGCCATTGCCAAAGAGAACGGTTTCAAGAATGTGGTTTTTGTAACCAAGGATGTAAATTTGCGCTTGAAAGCCCGGTCCATCGGTTTAAAAACCGAAAATTACAACTCCCAGTATGTTGAAAACATCTCGGAGATGTACACGGGTATGAAGGTGGTAAATAACATTGGCTCCCAGATACTGGACGAACTGTACCAGAAACCTTATGAAATCCACACCGAAAGCCTGGGGGAAGATGTTACGCTTTTTGCCAATGAAAATGTGATATTGAAAAACGGATCCAAATCCGCTCTGGCTTATTTTGACGGCGCAAGCCGGACCGTTAAATTGATTCAGCCCAGAATATGCTACGGCATCAAACCCCGGAACTCGGAGCAGGCATTTGCCCTGAATGCCATGCTCAATCCGGATATATCCCTTGTTACCATCTCCGGCAAGGCCGGTACCGGAAAAACCCTGCTGGCCCTGGCCGCTGCCCTCGCTAAAAAACAGTTCTACCGCCAGATCTTCATTGCCCGACC
>Ga0193962_1000969_pt1 | contig 13405 bp, 11 predicted proteins | sample FB_5_MG_FD_140335 | JGI IMG/M metagenome (GOLD analysis project Ga0193962, IMG submission 140335) | Microbial mat bacterial communities from the Broadkill River, Lewes, Delaware, United States - FB_5_MG | ecosystem: Environmental > Aquatic > Freshwater > River > Microbial mats | place: USA...
CATAAACTTGGTGGAATATCTCCAATTGTTGGGCATACAAAAAGATTAGTAAGAAGATTAAATAAAGAACTTGATGCTGATGTTTTTTATGAGATGAGATACACTCCCCCTTTTGCAAATGATATTCTGAAAAAACTTACAAATTATGATGAAATTTATGCTCTTCCTATGTATCCTCATTATTCAAGTACAACAACAAAATCTTCAATAGAGGATTTTGTGAAAATTGCTAAAAAATATAATTTAGATAAAAAAATTAAAACAATAGATTCTTATTATGACAATAAACATTACAATAAAGCAATAGTTGAAAGAATTAAAGAGTGTTTAAAAGGCGAAAATTCAAAGGATTTTGAACTTATTTTTTCAGCTCATGGCTTAACACAAAGAATTATAGATAAAGGTGATTTATATCAAAAACATATTTTAGCAAATGTAGAGTGCGCAAAAAAAGAGTTAGAAAAACAAAACATACCTTTTAAGAAAATACATGTGGCATATCAGTCAAGATTGGGTCCTATGCAATGGCTTAGACCTTATATGGAAGATAAATTAAAAGAGATAGAATCAAAAGTTATAATTTATCCAATATCATTTACTGTTGATAATTCAGAAACCCAGTATGAGCTTGATATGGAATATGCTGAAGTTGCCCAAAAGCTTGGAATAAAAGATTATAGAGTTGCTCGTGCTCCAAATCATCATCCTTTTTTCATACATGCTATTAAAGAAATTTATGAAAATATGAAATACAATAATTGAGCTAGAATTAATCTAAGGCTTTCAATATTATATGATAACTATTATCAATATTAATTAAGGATATTTTTGTTATTATTCCATTTATGACACAAATAGAATTTAAACAATTAATTTTAGAAGCTAAATATTTTACAAAATATGAAGCAATTTTAGATAAAGAATCTTTAGAAATATACGGATATGAGGCATTATCAAAATTTGATATTAAAAATGAAATTATAAATACAGAGGAAATTTTTAAAAAACTACATCATAATAATAAATTATTTTTTGAACTAGAGAAAAGAAATAAGAAATTACAATTAGAAAGTTATTTATTAAATCATAAACTTTTTTTAAATTTTGATGCAGATATTGTTGTTACAGAAGACCAAAAGAATTATTGGTGTGATTTTCTAATGAACTATAAAGACAAAGTAGTTATTGAAATTACAGAAAATGGAAGTGATGATGAAACATCGGCTGAAATAATGAGAAGTTTTTCAAATTGGCTTAAATCAAATAAAATAGATGCTGCATTAGATGATTTTGCACAAGATGGTTCAATGTTTTCTTTTCATATTATGAATAATTGTAAATATATAAAAATTGATAAATCTTTTTTACATGAAATTAAAAAAAATAAGAACTATATATATTATTTAAATGGTTTATTACAAACAATAAAATTAAATGGTCAAAAATCAATAATTGAAGGAGTTGAAACTTTAGATGATTTAAATTTAGTAAAAAATCTTGAATGTGATTTTATCCAAGGTTATTTTTTCAGTGATTTGAGTTTTTCTATATAGAATATTTTTATTCTTTTATAAGTTTCTTTAGAATAGCATAGTTAGATATTTTAGCACTAAGACCCAAAAAAGGGTCTTCATAGTTGTGATTTGTATATTGTATTTTTTTAGATATTCCCCTGAAAATTCAAAGGATTCAGGGGCATCTTCTATCATTAATATTTTTATTATATGGTTTTAGAAATTATCCATAAAATGATACACTCTTATAATTGTTTGTATCTGATAAAATTTGAGATAAAGAGTTCTTTACAATATTACTTTTTTGATCTTGAGTATAGTCTGATTCTGTACTTGAGTATTTTTCTAATAAACTCATAACTTCATCTTTGCTTTTTTCATTTAGATTTAGAATTCTACTTGTATATTCCATGATATCATCAAATGATGTTGTAGTTGTAGAACTTGCATCATCATCTGTACTTAATAAACTATCAAGAATAGATGAAACAGAATCTATTTCTTCACTAGGAGGAGGTGGTGGCATTCCTCCGCCACCTCTTGGTCCAACACCTGCTAATTGTCCTACTTCTTGAGCACTAAATCCTGCTTCTTCCATAGCACTTTCAAGCTCTTTTGATGGACTTATTCCTGCATCTTGAAATGCAGCCACAATACTTTGAGCATCTTCTTCGCTTAAGCTACTTGCATCATAATTAGATAATATAGATGAAATTAAATCTGTTTGATCTGATGATAATGAACTTTGAGTACGACTTGTTGAAGAAGCTGATGTGCTAGCATAAACAGCTGCTGATGATGATATACCACTTATCATAATTTTTCCTTTTTAAGACTTTATATACTAGTATATTAGCACTTATGAGTAAATACTATTTAAATATAAAGTAAATGAAAGTAAATGTTCTAAAACATCTTTATATAATAAAGATGTTTTACTTGTTATTTATTTTCTAAAACTTCTATCAGCATCTCTTTTAGTAGTTTTTTTCTTTTTAAGAACTTTTGTAGAATTATTTTTACTATAACCTGTTTTTTTAGCACTTTTTTTAGCTTCAGCCATTCTTACACTTAATTGTTTTGGTCTAGCTTTGAAAAGTCTTGGTTTTCTTTCTGTTGTTTCAAATCCTTCAACTTCACGTCTAGGAATTGTGATAATTAACTCTTTTTCAATATCAATCATCATTTTATAATCTTTAACACTTAAAAGTGTTAATGCAATTCCTGCATTTCCAGCACGTCCTGTTCTTCCAATTCTATGTGTATAATCTGTTACCGTTTCTGGTAAAGCATAATTTACAACTATTGGAAGAAGTTGAATATCAATTCCTCGAGCTGCAATATCAGTTGCTACTAAAACTCTAATATCACCTGATTTGAATTTTCTCATAACTTTAGCACGTGCTGTTTGTCTCACATCACCATGAATACAACCAGCTGTTAATCCATCTAATTCTAGATGCTCAACTAAAGCATCAGCTTCCATTTTCATATTTACAAATACTAAAACTTGTGAATAGTTATTTGAACCAATGATATATGAAAGTGCCGCTGCTTTATTTGCTTCATCAACTAAAACTATTTGTTGGTCAATGATTTTTACAGCTGATCTTTGTTGTGCTACTTCAATTACAACAGGATCTGTTAAAAACTCTTTTGCAAGTTTTTTTACATTTTGATTCATAGTTGCAGAAAACATCATAATTTGTCTTTTTGGTCCTACATTTGGAAGAATTTTTTCAATATCTTCTAAGAATCCCATATCAAGTAGAGTATCAACTTCATCTATTACAACAGTTGTTACACTTGATAAATCAACTGTTCCATTTTTTAAATGTTCCATCAATCTTCCTGATGTTGCAACTAAAATATCGATACCCTTTGCAATTTTTTTCTCTTGATCTTTTGTTGAAACTCCACCAACCATAGCAAGTGATTCAATATCCATATATTTTGAAAAATCATCAACTGCTTTTGATATTTGACTTGCTAATTCTCTTGTAGGAACTAAAATCAAAGCTCTAAGTATTGGTTTATTTACTTGTTTTATTTCCAATAATTCTGTTAATATTGGTAATAAAAATGCAGCTGTTTTACCTGTCCCACTTTGAGCAGCAGCTAATATATCTCTTCTTTTTAAAGCAATTGGAATAGCTTTTTTTTGTATTTCCGTAGCTTCTTTATAATCTAAATCTTTTAGTGCACTTATGATTTTTTCATCTAAGTTCATTGATGTAAAAGTTTTAATAATATTTCCTTGTAATTCTTAATTTTTAAATATTATAGCTAAATATTAATTAGATTATAATTTTATCTATTTTAGCCCTTATTATATGGGCTTTTAATCTATTTTTATCTTTTTTTAGATAATATAGAAACCTAATTAAATAAATATTTGGATAAACAAAAATGACTGTTAAAATTACTTTGCCACACGATAAATCTTATGAAATTTTTATAGATGAACTAAATGATATTTACTTTGATAGAAAAGTAGTTATTGTTACAAATCCAACGGTTAGTGGATTTCATCTTGAGTATTTAAAATCAAAACTAAATGCACGTGAACTTAGTGTTTGTACTATTCCTGATGGTGAAGAGTATAAACATATGCAAACTATTGAAGATATCTTGGCTCACTGTTTTACACAAAGACTTGATAGAAAATCACTATTAATTGCTTTTGGTGGTGGTGTTATTGGAGATATGACAGGATTTGCTGCTTCTATTTACCAAAGAGGTATTGATTTTGTTCAAATTCCAACAACATTACTTTCTCAAGTAGATGCTAGTGTTGGTGGAAAAACTGGGATAAATAATAAGTTTGGTAAAAACTTAATTGGTGCATTTCATCAACCAATCGCTGTTTATATAGACCCTTCAATGTTAAAGACTCTTCCCAAAAGAGAGTTTGGAGCAGGAGTTGCTGAGATTGTAAAAATGGCAGTTACTTTTAATAAAGATTTTTTTGAGTGGTTAGAGCAAAATGATTTAAATGAAGAAGAAAATATTAGAATTGCAATTGCTAAATCTGTTCAAACAAAAGCAGATGTAGTTTCACAAGATGAAAAAGAGTTAGGAATACGAGCAGCACTTAATTATGGACATACTTTTGGTCATGTGATTGAAAATGAGACAAACTATAATACATATTTACATGGTGAAGCTGTTGGTATTGGTATGTGTATGGCAAATGCTTTGGCTGTTAAATTAGGACTTATGAGTGAAGATGAAGAGTTAAGAGTTAAAAATTTATTAGAGAAATATAATGTTCCAACATCATATAAAATCAAAGATGTTGAAGATTTTTATGAGCATTTTTTCTTAGATAAAAAGTCATTGGATAATAAAATCAAATTTATCTTACCAGTGGGGTTGGGTGATTGTAAAATCACTAATGAAGTTACAAAAAATGATGTTATAGAAATATTAAAAGGTTTTTAAATTGATTAAAAAAATCGTCGCTTTATTATTATTTTCATGTCTTGCCTTTGCTGAAACTAGCACTTCTGCTGCTAATGCAAATGTTGTTGATAAAAAAGACAAGGCAGAAGTTAAACAGATTGAACAAAATATTATAAAAGAAAAATATGATGAAGCTCAAAAAGAGCTTGAACAAAAAAGAATTCAAGAGTTACAAGAGTTAAAAACAAAAGAGCTAGATCTTCAAAATCTTGCACAAATAAATGTATTACTTTCAAAAATAGCTAAGATTGATTTTGAATTAAAAGATAATATTTTATTAAAAAGATATTCAAATTATGTATCGTATAGTAAAATTTCTACTGAACTTGCATTTTTAAAAGATAGTTTAAAGAAAAAAACAAATGTAGTAGATGAGCAAATTTATCAATTACATAATAAAGTTAGAGTAAAAGAAAATGAATTAGAATTAATAAATGAATATAGAGGATCTCCAATTGGTGGACTTATTAATCCTCCAGAAATTGAAAAATATGAAAATATTACAAATCCTTTTGGAATAATTAACTCTTTATCTCATATCAAAAAATTAGAAAGCAATAAAAAACAGTTTAAAAGCTTAGAGAAAGAAATTGATGAATTAACTATTAGACTTGATGAAGAGTTAGTTATTTATTTAGAGTTATTTAATCTTGATCAAAAACCTGAATATAAAGAAAAAATCACTTTTTTAGATAAGCAGAAAAAAGATTTTTCAATGGTTTTAGAAATTGTTTCTACAACTGAAGAGGTATATACAAGAAAACTTGAGCAAGTCATTTTAGAAATACAAAGTCAAATATCTCAACAAATACAAAAGATGTTTATCATATTTATTATCATTGTTATTTTATCAGTAGTAGCTTTTTTAGTAAAATTAGCATTAAAGAAATATTTTTCTCAAAATGAAAACTATTATATGACAAATAAAATAATCAATTTTACTTTGGTATTTTTGATTATTATGGTTTTACTTTTTTCTTACATTGATAATGTTTCATATCTTGTAACAATCCTTGGATTTGCATCTGCTGGTATTGCCATTGCTTTAAAAGATTGGTTTATGTCTATTTTTGGATGGATGGTTATTGTAACTTCTGGATCTATTCAAGTTGGAGATAGAATAAAAGTAAATAGAAATAATGTTGAAGCAGTTGGGGATGTACTTGATATTTCTTTATTTAAAATTACAATTAGAGAAGATATTACATTAACTTCATATACAACAAACAGAAGAACAGGAAGAATTTTCTTTATTCCAAATAACTATATTTTCTCTGAAATGATAGCAAACTATACACACTCAGGGTTAAGAACAGTTTGGGATGGTATTGATATTACAATTACTTTTGATTCAAACTATAAAAAAGCGCAAAAAATATCAAGAGATATTTTAAAGCACTATTCAAAAGGTTACACAGATGTAACAAGAAAACAATTATCAAAAATGAGAAGTAAATATCAGTTAAGAGCAACGGGAGTTGAGCCTAGAGTTTTCACTTTTGTTGAGCCTCATGGTATTGTAATTTCATCTTGGTATTTAACAAACTCTTATGCAGCACTTGTTTTAAGAAGTACAATAAGTCCAGAAATATTAGATGCATTTATGAAAGAAGATGATATTCATATTGCTTACCCAACACAACAAATTAATATAAATAGAACAGATAATTCTTATGGTCCTTCTACTAAAAAAAGAGAGATGCCAAAAGATTTAGAAGACGAAATAATACAAAGATAAATTAGGAATAGATATTTATGAATTTTACTAAAAGCAAACCAAAGGTATATTTTAAAACATTTGGTTGTAGAACAAATGTGTTTGATACTCAAGTTATGATGAGTAATTTAAAAGATTTTGAAGTTACACAAGATGAATCATCAGCAGATGTGGTTGTTATTAATTCATGTACAGTTACAAATAGTGCTGATAGTACAGCACGTGGTTATATAAGTGGTCTTAAAAAACTTCCAAAAGATCCTCGAGTTGTATTTACAGGTTGTGGAGTTTGGACTAAAGGCGAAACACTTTTTAAAGAAGATAAAGTTGATTCATTATTTGGACACTCTGAAAAAGAGAAGATAAATGAACTTTTATTAAATGAAGGTAGATTTTTTCAAGCTGGGGATTTAACACATATTGATGAAACTATTGTTGAAGAGTTTGTTGGTAAAAGTAGGGCATTTATAAAAGTGCAAGAGGGATGTGATTTTAGATGTTCATATTGTATTATTCCTTATGTAAGAGGAGATGCAAGATCTTACAGTGAAGATAAAATTCTAGAGCAAGTTACAACACTTGCTGCTAATGGTTTTGGAGAGTTTATCCTAACAGGAACAAACGTAGGCTCTTATGGTAAAAAACAGCACACTTCTATGGCAAAACTACTTAAAAAAATGTCTTTAATCAAAGGTGTTAGAAGAATAAGACTTGGAAGCATTGAACCTATTCAAATTGATGATGAATTCAAAGAGATTATAAACGAGCCATTTATGGCAAAACATCTTCATATTGCCCTTCAACATACATCAAAAGAGATGTTGAAAATAATGAATAGAAGAAATAAAGTATTATCAGATTTAGAACTTTTTGAGTTCTTAAAAGAGAATGGTTATGCTTTAGGAACAGATTTTATTGTTGGGCATCCAGGTGAAACAGATGTATTATGGAAGGAAGCTATGGAAAATCTTCATAGATTTCCATTAACTCATATTCATGCCTTTACATATTCAAAAAGAGATGGAACACCAAGTGCAACTATGAAACCTGAAATCAAAGGTGACATTGCAAAAATAAGATACAATGAACTTACAAAAATAATTGAACAAAAAAACTACGATTTTAGAAAAGCAAATACTAAAACTTTAGAGATTTTAATAGAGCAAGAAAAAAATGGAAAATACATAGGTTTTGATCAGTTTTTCAATCAAATTGAGATAGATTCACCTGTAGATTTAGTTGGAGATTGGGTTTTTATAGATGATTATGAAGTAAAGGCTAACAAAAATGTCGCAAGATTTAAATAACAAAGAACAAGAAAAGAATTTAGATAAAAATTTTAAATTAATGGCCATGTCAGCAGTTGTTCTGCTGATATTATTTATTTATACTATTTATAAAAGTAGTTCTCACATTCAAGGAAGTTCTTATTATATAGGAATTATTTTTTTATTTATACTTCTTTTTCTATCACTACTTTTAAAAGTAAAACAAGATAAAGTAAGAGCTTTTTTTAATAAAAACAAAAAGCATACATCAGCTTTTGATACAGAACTTATAAAAAGTAAAGTAAAAATTGCAAATGATGATTTAAACTCAAATGTTCAAGCAGTTACATCAAATATTACTTTTAAAGATGTAGCTGGAATTAAAGAAATAAAAGAAGAACTAGAAGAGGTTGTAGATTTTTTAAATAACCCTAGTAAATATCTTCAATATGGAATTAAACTTCCAAAAGGTGTGCTTTTAGTTGGACCTCCTGGTGTTGGAAAAACTTTGATTGCACGGGCAGTTGCAGGTGAAGCTGATGTTCCATTTTTCTATCAAAGTGGAGCTAGTTTTGTGCATATTTATGTAGGAATGGGTGCAAAAAAAGTACGTGAACTTTTTGCAAAAGCAAAACAAAGTGCTCCTGCAATTATATTTATTGATGAAATTGATGCTGTTGGAAAAGCAAGAAGTGGAAAATCAAATGATGAAAGAGAATCTACTTTAAATGAGCTGTTAACTCAAATGGATGGATTTGATGGAGATAGTGGAGTTATAGTAATAGCTGCTACTAATAAAATCGAGGTTCTAGATGATGCACTGTTACGTGCAGGAAGATTTGATAGACGTGTTCATGTGGGACTTCCTAATATAGAAGATAGAAAGAAAATTTTAGAGCTTTATTTAGATGGTAAAAATCATGAAATAAATATTGAAAAGCTTACAAATGAAACAGCAGGATTTAGTTCAGCAGCCCTAGCAACACTAATAAATGAAGCACTTTTAAATATGATAAAAAATAATAAAAAAATTCTTGATAATGATGATATACAAATTGCAAAAAATAAACTTGAATTTGGAAAAAAACAAATAAAAATACTTGATGCAAAACAAAAAGAGATTTTATCTATTTATCAAGCAAGTAAAGCATTTATTTCAAAAACAAAAGTAGCACTTTTTGATGAGAGTGTTCAGAAACTAAATTCAACTTATCCTTCATATCAAGAGTTAGTTGAAAATATTAAAAGAGATTTAGCAGGATTTATTGGTGTTGAAGTAATCAAAAAAGAAAAATATGCAATAAATCATGAAGATTTAGAAAGTGCATCAAAAACAGCAAATGAAATAGTAAATAAATATAAAATGGCAAATTCAGTAGATGAACTTCTTACAAATGTAAAAAATGAATTAAGAGCAGAACTATCTCATAACGCAGAGCAAATAAATAGACTAAAAGATATTATGCTTAAAAATGAGGTAATTACCCTTGAAGATATCTAAAAACTATTTTTCAGGCTTTTGTTTTTTTGATGAATCAGATCTTTTTGATGAGTATATAATAAGAAATGATTTTACAGTTTGTGGCTTTTCTTATGGGGCTATAAAAGCCTTTGAAGAGGTTTTAAACTCACAAAATAGAGTTGATAAGCTTCAACTTTTTTCTCCAGCATTTTTCCAAACTCAAGATGATAAATTTAAAAGAACTCAAGTTATGTATTTTAAAAAAGATGCAAATGTATATTGTGAAGGTTTTTTACAAAATGTTGTTTATCCATCGCCTTTGGATATTTCAAAATATTTCAAATTAGGAACAGCTCAAGAGTTACAAGAGCTTCTTTATTATGAATGGAGTGAAGAAAAACTTGCAAAATTAGTTTTAAAAGGAACAAAAATAGAAGTTTATTTAGGTGGTATTGATAAAATAGTAGATACCAAAAAAGCAAAAGAATTTTTTGAAAAATTCGCAACAGTATATTATATAAAAGAAAAGGGACATTTATTATGAGTGAAAAAATAGCAAAAATTGGAATAATAACAGCATCAGACAGAGCTAGTAAAGGAGTTTATGAAGACTTATCTGGAAAAGCAATTATTGATACTTTAAATGATTATTTAACATCTCCTTGGGAACCTGTATATAGATGTATTGAAGATGATCAAAAAACTCTTGAAGATACGATGAAAGATTTAGTTGACAATGAGAAATGTTGTTTAGTTGTAACAACAGGAGGAACAGGACCAGCAGCAAGGGATGTAACTCCAGAAGCCACAGAAGCTGTATGTGATAGAATGATGCCAGGTTTTGGAGAGCTAATGCGTGCAGAGTCTTTAAAGTTTGTACCAACAGCAATTCTTTCACGACAAACAGCAGGTCTTAGAGGAAGTTCTTTAATAGTCAATCTTCCTGGAAAACCAAAATCAATAAGAGAATGTTTAGATGCAGTTTTCCCTGCAATTCCATATTGTATTGATTTAATGGAAGGACCATTTTTAGTTTGTAATGAGGATGTTATAAAACCTTTTAGACCAAAACAAAAATAGATATTTCTAGGAGCAAGTATGAAAAATATATTTTTATCAATACTAGCAGCTATAGGATTTTTTTTCCTTTCAAATATGTTTTTTGGTACACAACACTCTATTTTAATATCTTTAATTGCTCTTTTAGTAATTTTATGGACAAATGAAGCTTTGCCAATTGGTGTGGTTTCATTGCTCCCAATTGTGTTATTTCCAGCTTTTGGGATTTTGGATATAAAAAGTGCAACTGTTAATTATTCTAATACAACTATCTTTTTATTTATGGGCGGTTTTATGATTGCAATTGCCACTCAAAAAATAAACTTACATAAATATATTTCAAATAAATTATTAACAATTTTTCCAAATACTCCAAGGGGAATGATATTTTCATTATCAATAACAGCAGCACTTTTAAGCTCTGTATTGTCAAACTCTACTACTGCATTACTTTTACTTCCTATTGCAATATTTTTAACAGAAAATTTAAAATTCAAAGCAAGACTTGCCCTTGCTATTGCTTATGGTTGTAGTATTGGTGGAATCATCACACCAATTGGAACACCTCCAAACTTGATATTAATGGGATTTATGCAACAGCATTCCCTTGAGCCTATATCTTTTATTCAATGGATGGTTTTAACAGGACCTTTGGTTTTATTAATGTTGATTGTAATTCCATTTATTTTATCATTGGGATTAAGTGATGTTATTCTTGATAAGGAAATAAAAGCAAAAGAGGTTTTATTACCAAATCAAAAAAGATTGTTATTTATCTTATTAGGTTTAATTACTACACTTTTAGTAAACTCAAAAATAGATCCCTATTATTCAGGACTTGGGTTAGATGAAACAGCCATACTTCTTAGTTTTGGACTATTGATGTTTGTTCCAAAAATTGGATTTATACAATGGGAAGATGCTAAAAATATACCTTATGAAATAATCTTCTTATTTGGTGCTGGATTTACAATAGCAGCAGCTTTTTCAAAAACAGGCCTTGCAAGTGAACTTGCAAATTATATGTTGTCTTTGACAAATTTACCAGTGATTTTACTTATTTTAATAGTTGCAAGTTTGATTACATTTACAACTGAAATCACATCAAATACAGCACTTATTTCAATAGCTTTACCAATAATTTATTCACTTGGAGAAGTTGCAAATATAAATATGACACTAATTCTAATGGTAGCTACAATTTGTGCCTCATATGCATTCATGCTTCCAATTGCAACCCCACCAAATGCAATAGCTATGAGTAGTGGAGCAGTTAAAGTAAAACAAATGGCTAGCTTTGGATTTTTTATAAATATTCTATCTATTTTAATGGTGACGATTGTTGCTTTAGTTTATTGGCAATATTTTTTGTAAGATTTGAAATTGTAAAAATGATTGGTTAATCTTAATAATTTAGAGAAAAAGTATAAAAATATTTTAATATATCGTTATATCATTTTGAAATATTACATTTTGTATAAGTTTATAAATTTATAGTTTGATGTTTCATTTTGTTGTGTCATTTTGAAAAATACAAAATAAACTATAAAAAGTTTATTTGTATATATTTATTTAAAAAATTGTTTTGTAGTTATTGAGCTAGAATAAAATCTTTGTATTGTTTAGCAGTGTTATAGCTAATAGCAGCTGTTTTAGCAACACTATAAACTGTAATATCCCTATCTTCAAATCTTAGCATATTAACGGCATTTGTTATTGCGTTTCTACTTTTTTTTCTTTTGGCAATATTTGCTTTATTTGTAGCCTTAATTTTCTTTGGTGTACACGATAAAATTGACTTCTTAAACTCTTCATTAAATCTCTCATATAACGATATATCATTTTGAACTAAGATTTTTTGAATATTGTTAAATTCTTCGTTTGTTATTGTTATTCTCATATGTTTCCTGTTTATTTTTTTGGGGCAGAATTATACAAAAATAAGCTTAAAATTATCTCAAATTGTTATAACATTTTGAGATAATTTTGAATAAAAGAAAAATCCAAAGAAGAATATTTTATTCCCTTTTGGATATAATCGCGCTATGCAAAATATATTAAAGAAACTAGACTTAATTGATTATATTGATAGTTTTTCAAAGCTTATGGCAAGAGAAAAATCTATTATTTTAGAAGGTGATATAAACCTTCATTTTAAACTTATAAATGAGTTGTCAAAATTTGACATTAAAGCACCAAGTAAGATTGAAAATTTGGATTCAGCTTTAATGCATATTCAAAAACAAGGTATTTTAAGAACTGATGATATTTTTGAATTTATAAAAATCATAAACTATTTTAGGTATTTAAAAAAATTTACTTTTGATGGAAAACTAGCTGATTGGATTGATAAGATTGTAATTCCAAATGATATTATAAAAATTTGTGATTATTTTGATGAAAAAGCAAATTTAAAAGATGGTGTAAATGAAGATTTTGACAATGTTAAATATGCTATTTCAAAAAATAAAGAACTAATAAAACAAAGTCTTTACAAGATTATAAATTCTCCAAAAATAAGAACTTATTTAGTTGATTCTCAAGTTCATTATATTAACTCAGAAGAGGCTTTATTAGTTCGAGGTGGATTTAATCATGTTTTAAAAGGTTCTGTTATAAATAGATCTAATTCTGGATTTTTTTATGTTGTTCCCCATAGTATTAGTGAATTAAAACAAAAACAAAGTGATTTAAAAAATAAACAAGAAGAGATTTTATATAAAATCTGTAAAGAGATATCTTCACTTTTTGAAAGAAATTTACTATTTTTAAAATTTATAAATAAAGAGTTTGATAAGTTTGATCATTACCAATCAAGACTATTTTTCTCAAAAATAAATGATAAAAATTTCATTATTCCTTCAAAAAACAATGTTAATAAATTAGTTGAATTTTGTCACCCCGCACTACATAATGCAAA
>Ga0193962_1000970_pt1 | contig 13404 bp, 14 predicted proteins | sample FB_5_MG_FD_140335 | JGI IMG/M metagenome (GOLD analysis project Ga0193962, IMG submission 140335) | Microbial mat bacterial communities from the Broadkill River, Lewes, Delaware, United States - FB_5_MG | ecosystem: Environmental > Aquatic > Freshwater > River > Microbial mats | place: USA...
CCTCCCACAACTAGTATGAGGCTGCTGGGGAATGTGTATGATTAATGAAGGTTTTTTAGGAAGCACTGTTGTTCCTCCTTAAAGGCTGAAAGCCTGAAAGATAAGTCCTCGCGGCCGGTGGCCCCTCCCACAATGAGTATGAGGCAGCATCAAAGCCCAAACATAAAAAGCCCCAACACAAAAAAACCACCTATGGAAAGGTGGCTTTTGGTTTCAGGGCTGGCTCAGCCCTCAATTCTCAATCATCAAAACTGATAACGGTAACTCAACATGGCCGAACGTGGTGCGCCTGGTGAGAATGACTTATCGCCACCGGTGTCTTTCTCTACTTCAACGGCATAGCGTTTATCAAAAAGGTTTTGAATATTAAGGCTAATGTCATGTGGGCCTTTGGCATAGCCGATGTTTACGCTAGTGATAAAGTCATAACCGCCATACTTCTCACTGTTAGCGTTATCTAAGTAATACTCTCCCCAACTATCGGCTTGAATGCGAGCTTTGATCCCGCTGGGATGGGTGTAGTCGGCATTAAGGCTGTAATAGTGTTTTGGGATATAGGGCAGTTGATTACCCGAGCGATCGTAGTTGGTGGGTGGCCCCATGCCGTAGACAATTTCTGAAAATTCATTGTAGCTAAAGTCGCTGTAGGCATAGTTGAAACCAAGGGCAAGCTGTCCTTTGATCTGTTCCTGTAGTACCTGAAATGAGCCGCTAAATTCGATCCCTTTTTTATCGGTGCTGCCCGCATTTTGGTAGATGCTTTCACCGTTGGTCCGGACGTTGATAATCTCGTCCTGTACTTCGCTAACATACGCATTGAGATCAAACTGCCACGCATGAGCACGGCCTTTTAAGCCCATCTCTATGCTGCGACTGGTGGCGTTTTTAAGATCTGCGTTGCTTTCTAATTCGCTGGCGAAGGGAACTTGTTCACCTTGAGCGATATTACCAAACAGGGTTAGGTTCTTATTCAGTTTGTAGCTAATACCTAAGCGCGGAGAGAAGAGATCGAAGCTATGCTTCATTTCGCTGTTGCCACCACTGCCTATATTCGTGACATAGCCGCCCATGCCATAGTTGTAGGAGGTGTCGCTGCTCCAGGTGTTTTGCTCGATAGTGATGTGATCAAAGCGGAAACCTGCATCGATGAGTAGCCTATCGTTTGGTCGCAAGTTCTCTTGGAGGAAGAAGCCGTAAACGGTGTTGATCTCATCTTGCTCTTCTAGCAATTGGCCTTTTCTATCAGAAAGAGTGCTTGTAATCACTGGGCCCGCTGTTGTGATATCAGCGTAGGCGTATTTTTTAGCGTTCATATTGCGGTCTTGGCGATAGGTGAGGCCGCTCACAAGACTGTCTTGGCCGATCAGTTGATGGGCATATTCTAGTTCGAGGTCAGTGCCCCAAATGTTAACGCCAGGAGTATCATTGATGGCGCCTGTTACTGGGTGGAAATGACTCCAGTGGTTGTAGTAAACACGCGGTTTTAATGTCAGGGCACCGAGATCTAGATTTAGTCGGCTGTTAAAAAAGAATATCTCTGAGTTGCGGGCCGAATGTTTAAAGGCGCTGTCGTTGTTGCTTTGTTTTCCCGTCCGTTTGTATTCTTCAAACTGGCTTGCATTCATATCACCAGGCAGGTTGAGCTGGGCTTTGGTATAGCTGATTTCGGTTTCTAGCTCACTGTTTTCAGAGGGTAAGAAACCGCTTTTGATGCTGAATTGGTTAGATTCAAAATCGTTGTGTCTGCGCCAGTCATTATCTGCTTTGCGGTGTGATGCTGTGAAAGCTAAAGCGTTACCCGCGTCGGACATAAAGGCTTTACGTAGGTGGAGGTTTTGTTGGCCGAATTCGCCTGCACCTAATCGGAGTTGGTCTCTTCTGTCATCGAACACGGATTTCGATAGGATATGAATCGCTCCGCCGGTAGACCCCGTTGCGTAGATGTTGCCAGGGCCTTTACTGACTTCTATCTGTTCGATGTCTTGTGTATCGATAAAGTCCATACGGGTGAAACTATCGGGGTCTGTGATCGGCACGCCATCTCTTAGGACCATGATCTCACGAATACCGTACTGTGCTTTTAAACCTGCGCCTCGAACAATCATTCTTGAGCTGTAACCACCACTTGTGGACTCAATCAGCACTCCGGGTGTGCCTTTTAGGGCATCCGCAATGTTGTACATTTTTTCCTGTTCAAGCCGCTTTTGGTCGATAATTGCGATGCTTTCAGGGACCTCTGCTGAACTTCGTTCGGAGCGGGTAGCCGTGACAGTAATAGTGTCGGGGATGACGGTTTCTTCAGCGTAGGTTGTGATAGGCAAAATCAGGGCTGAGATGATAGTAGCCAGTTTTTTTATCGGGAATGGTGTGCGTTGAGGCGTCATTATCTTTCCGTCCATAAAGGTCTATGGGCGCGGAAAATAGGTGATTTTCACTAGGTCGACAATGTGACACAGTGTCGCGCGGCAGAGTGCCGCATGTGCGGATTTGTCGCATTTTGGTTAATGCTGATCGAGAAATGTGCAGCGTAACTTTGTGTCTTGTATCTAAGGATTTGTTTTTTTGCGTTTAGCCTTTGTTGCCCTTGAACGTGAGTTCTCGCAGAGGGAACTGGCTTTTTTTGCGGTCTTCAAAATAAAAGTTAAGCGCATTCTTAATGGTCGGGAAGGCCAGTTCGTCCCATGGTATCTCTTGCTCGTTAAACAGAGCAACCTCTAATGACTCATTGCTCGGAGCATACTCGGCTTTGTCCATGTGGGCTAAATAGATGAGTTGTACTTGATTGACATGGACGATAGAGGTCATGGTGTAGAGATGGCTTATGCGAACCTCAGCGTTCGCTTCCTCACGGGTTTCTCTTAACGCCCCTTCTTCTGCTGACTCGCTGTTTTCCATAAAGCCTGCGGGGAGAGTCCAGTAGCCTTTCCTTGGTTCAATTGCTCTTTTGCACAGCAGTATCTTATCTTGATATACCGGTAGACATCCCGTGATGATCTTCGGATTCTGATAGAAAATAATGTCGCAATTATCACAGATATGCCTAGGGATCGTATCTTCATCTGGAATCCCAATGCGGATTTCACCTGCGCAATTTGAACAATATTTCATGGCATACCTCGTGTGTGAGTTAAGCATTCTATCCTGATCGTGATAATGAAAACAAAGTGAAGATAAATCTTACTTAATCATCAGGCCTGCTTAGAGGTATGATTAGGGGAGTGTTTATAAAAATGAAAACTATATGTTAACCAGAATAAGAAAACGTCTGATCGATTTTGAGCCGAAGAGTTTTGCTTCCAATCAACCACAAGCAAGTGTTTTGATTGCGCTGACGGATCATGACGACCCGGAGGTGGTTTTAACCAAGCGCTCATCTAATCTGTCGACTCATGGTGGCGAAATCGCTTTTCCAGGCGGCAAGCATGATGAGACTGATCCCGATCTGCTCTTTACTGCATTACGAGAAGCGCATGAAGAGGTAGGGCTGGCACCAGAACTGGTTGAGGTTGTAGGCCCGTTAGGTCAGGTTTTATCTAAACATGGCCTGCAAGTTACCCCTTATGTTGGTTTTATTCCTCGAACGGCTGAACTGGTTGCAAACCCTGGTGAGCTAGATGAAGTGTTTAGCGTGCCGTTGAGCTTTTTTCTGGAAGATCAGCGTTATTCGACGGATGAGATCTTATTTAAGGGTAAGACGCTATATGTGCCTGCGTGGGAATATGAAGGGCATGTTATCTGGGGGCTAACGGCTTATATGCTGGTGGAGCTGTTGAATGAAGGCTGCGGCGCTGATATTCCGATGAAACCAAGGCCGGAGTATAGAGTTCGCCATTTTTCTAACGACTTTAAGGATTAACGATGTTGTATTCGCTGGAAGGGCAAAAGGTTGAATTGATCGGTAATGAGCACTTTGTTGCGGAAAATGCGACCGTCATTGGTAATGTTAAACTGCATAATTGCAGCAGTATCTGGTTCAATGTCGTGATTCGTGGTGATAATGATCCGATCATTATTGGCGAACGAAGTAACGTCCAGGATGGTGCTGTTTTACACACAGATCCGGGTTATACCTTAACGATGGGGGCGGATGTAACGATCGGGCATCAAGCGATGTTGCATGGTTGTGAAATTGGAGACGGTTCCTTGATAGGGATCGGCGCGGTTGTGTTGAATGGTGCCAAGATAGGTAAGGGCTGCTTGATTGGCGCTAATGCTTTAGTGCCTGAAGGTATGGTAATTCCCGATCACTCTTTGGTGGTAGGCTCTCCAGCCAAAATTAAGCGGACATTATCTGCTGAGCAAGTAGACGGTTTAAAGCAGAATGCGGCGCATTATGTAGATAATATGCGTCGATTTAACAGTGGATTTAAGAAGCAAGAGTGATCATGACAGACACAGTTAAGAAACACATAGTTAAAAAACACGTGCCGAGCCCCTGTGTCGGTGTTTGCGCCCTAGATGAGAATGATCTGTGTATTGCATGCCAACGCAGTGGAATCGAGATAGCGGAGTGGGGTGTGTATAGCGATGATGAAAAACGCGCTGTATGGGGAAAGATTAAACTGCGTGAGGCAGGTGAGCTTCCCGAGTAGCGCCTGTGTATAACATTATGTGAGTGTAGGGTGTTGCGATATGAATGTAATGATTGATATATGCATTGTGCCTTTAGGGGTGGGTGTCTCTGTTTCAGAATATGTAGCGGCGTGTCAGAATGTTTTGCAAGAGGCCGGTCTTAAGCATGAGATGCACGCTTACGGCACCAATGTTGAAGGTGAGTGGGATGCTGTGATGGCCGCAGTAAAGCGCTGCCATGAAAGGGTGCACGAGATGGGTGCTCCTCGAATCACGACTTCCATGCGATTAGGTACACGTACCGATCGTTCGCAAACGATGGACGATAAGGTACAAAGTGTTGTGGATAAATTGCAGCAATAAAAAAGGGCCATAAGGCCCTTTTTTATTGCATTAACGCTTAGCTTACTCGTCGTCTTCCGCGTCTCGAGGTAGAGCAATAATTCTTGCCGTTTTGATCACGTTATCGCTAACTTGCAACGTTTCGATGCGATAATGCTCAAGTTGTAAGCAGACATTCGCATTGGGTATCGATTCTAATGTTTCGGTGATTAAACCATTCATAGTTTTAGGACCGTCAGTCGGTAAAACCCAATCCAATGCTTTGTTAACATCACGAATATAAGCGCTGCCATCAATATAGTAGCTACCATCTTCTTGCGGGAAGATATCTTGATCTGATTCTTTCGTATTGGAGGATAGCTCGCCGACAATCTCTTCGAGAATATCTTCTAATGTTACGATACCTTGTATATCACCGTACTCATCGACCACTAAGCCTATGCGCAGGTTTTGAGATTGGAAGTGCACAAGCTGTGTCTGTAACGGGGTGCTTTCAGGGATGAAATAAGGTTCTCTAATCACCTGAAGTATCGCGGCTTTTGTGACTTTTCCTTTGTGGAATACTTGCGCCAAATTACGCATATGTAATAAGCCGACCACTTTGTTCAGTTCACCTTGATAGACCGGTAAACGGGTGTGTTCTGTTTTACTTAGACGTTCAATGATCGTATCTATATCGTCATCTAAATCGATTCCCATGACTTCGTTTCGAGGAATCATAATATCGTTGACGGTGACTTCCGATAGTTCTAATACACCCAGTAACATGTTCTGGTTGTTTTGCGGTAATAGCGCTCCCGCTTCGTGTACTAGTGTTCTTAACTCTTCTGTACTTAAGTGATGATTGTTATCGCCGGTAACATTTACACCAAACATTCGAAGAAACGTATTGGTGATACCGTTGATTATCCAAACCAGCGGGTAGATCAGCTTCAGTAATGGTGCAAGAAGATAAGAGGCGGGAAAAGCTATTTTTTCAGGGTATAACGCCGCCATTGTCTTTGGCGATACTTCCGCAAAGATAAGAATTACTACGGTAAGTGCCGCTGTTGCAATCGCGATGCCTGCATCGCCCCATAATCTGACGGCGATAACGGTTGCTATAGCAGACGCGAGAATGTTAACGAAGTTGTTGCCGATTAAGATAACACCGATAAGACGATCGGGACGCTCTAGTAGTTTGCTGGCTTTGCGTGCTCCGCGGTGCTTTTTCTTAACTAAGTGTTTTAGCCGATACCGGTTGAGTGACATCATACCCGTTTCGGAACTGGAGAAAAAAGCAGAACAAAAGATCAAAAAACAAAGGACTCCTAGGAGGAAACCTATCGATGCGTCTTCCAAGACGGTATGCCTATCTTATGAGTGGAGAGCCATTTTCAAATTTGGGCTCTGCACTGTCAAGCTCTATTGTCCTTACACAGAGTCTATTTAGTGTAATAGTGCTTTTATAGGGTTAAACCAGCCACTCAATTACGAGTTTACTGCCGAAGAAGCCTAGCGCTAAAGTGATAAAGCTTGCGATGCTCCAGCGAACAGCAGTATTGCTGCGCCAGCCGAATTTCATGCGTCCGAACAGTAAAATGGCATACAAACACCATGCAAACATGGAAAAGGCTGTTTTATGTACTAAATGCTGAGCAAATAGATCTTCAAAAAAGATGAAGCCTGTTACTAAAGAGGCTGTTAGTAGAATTAAGCCCGTCCAGACCATCTCAAAGAGTAAGCGCTCCATGGTTTGTAGTGGCGGTAATGAAGAGACTAAACCGCGTGTATGGTGCTGTTTGAGGGCAGATATTTGGCGTGATAATAGAATGGCTTGTATTGTGGCGATGGTGAAAATACTGTAAGCCAATATCGATAGGAGAATATGTGCGATAACGCCGCCAGCATAGACTTTACCATCGGCGACCCCCGCGACGAGTGTACCGAGGGCGGTAATCGCTGCCATCGGGAAGACGCCAATAAATAGATTATCGATGTTTTGTCGCAAACTACTCAGCAGTACGATACTCGCAACGAGCCAAGAGATCAGCGAGCCGACACTGAGTAGGCTTAAATTGATGCCGTTGGGTTGATGCAACACAACATAGAGCGCCAGAGTGTGTGAACACAGGCCAAGCACACCCAATAGTTGATTGAAGTGGCGCGGCTGCTGACGAGTGCCTTGCATCACTTGCCATTGTAGGAAGCCTGCGGCGCTATAAAGCATGACGGCAACGAGTGTTGAAATAGCTAACATCTAAGTCTCTTCTGTCCAGCGTTCCGGTAGAACAGCGTTATGGCATGAGGCGATAGTTTGGCATAGTTGGGCTGCGGATTAAAGAAGTCAGCAAGAGTTAGCTGCTTAATGTTAAAGGGGCTGCTCAGGATGCTTCGAGTACGTTATAATGCGCCAATAATTAACTAAGTTTATCTTTTTCCCTAAATAATACGCTCGTCAGCAAGGCGCTTTCGTAGGGGAAAGTCGAGGCAGGACATGTTTGAGAATTTAACAGAACGACTTACGCATACGTTACGTTCAGTGACCGGTCAGGCAAAACTGACGGAAGACAATATTAAAAGCACGTTGCGTGAAGTGCGTATGGCGTTGCTGGAAGCTGATGTTGCGCTTCCGGTGGTTAAAGAGTTTGTTAATAGTGTTAAAGAACGTGCCGTAGGTACCGAAGTAACGAAAAGCCTGACGCCGGGCCAAGTGTTCGTCAAGATCGTCAATGAAGAGATGGTCAAGGTGATGGGTGAGGCAAATGAAAAGCTGAACCTAGCAACGACACCGCCTGCGGTCGTGATGATGGCTGGTTTGCAAGGGGCGGGTAAAACGACCTCGGTTGCTAAACTGGGTCGCCACCTGCGCGAGCGCGAAAAGAAAAAGGTATTGGTTGTTTCTGCCGATGTTTATCGCCCGGCAGCGATTAAACAGCTAGAAACGCTTGCTGGCGAAGTTGAAGTTGATTTCTTCCCTTCTACGGCGGATCAAGATCCAGTCGATATTGCTAACGCGGCGATCGCTCACGCTCGCATTCAACATCACGATGTATTGCTGGTGGATACAGCGGGTCGTTTGCACGTTGATGAAGATATGATGGGCGAAATTAAGCGCCTACATGAAGCGGTTAATCCGGTAGAAACGCTGTTTGTTGTCGATGCAATGACAGGTCAGGATGCTGCGAACACAGCAAAAGCGTTCAATGAAGTGCTACCGCTTACCGGTGTTATCCTAACGAAAACTGATGGTGATGCCCGTGGTGGTGCTGCACTGTCTGTGCGTCAGATTACCGGCAAGCCGATTAAGTTCTTGGGTGTTGGCGAAAAAGTTGATGCTTTAGAACCTTTCCACCCTGATCGTGTTGCATCACGTATTTTAGGTATGGGCGATGTGCTTTCTCTTATTGAGGAAGCCGAGCAAAAGATTGATAAAGACAAAGCTGAAAAGTTTGCCAAGAAAATTAAAAAGGGCAAAGGCTTTGATCTTGAAGACTTCCGTGAACAGATCTCCCAGATGAAAAATATGGGTGGTATGGCGGGTATGTTAGATAAGCTTCCAGGTATGGGGCAGCTAACTCAAGCGGCCAGTGCGGCTAACGCTGAGAAAGGCATGCACCAGATGGAAGCGATTATTAATTCAATGACGCCGATGGAGCGCCGTAAGCCTGATATTATTTCGGGCTCGCGTAAAAAGCGTATCGCTAAAGGGTCGGGTACTCAGATTCAAGACATCAACCGTTTGTTAAAACAGCATAAACAGATGTCTAAAATGATGAAGAAATTTAGCGGCAAAGGCGGCATGACTAAAATGATGCGTGGCATGAAAGGTATGTTGCCACCGGGTATGGGCGGCGGTCCTGGTGGTATGGGTGGCCCTGGCGGCTTCCCTGGTATGTAAGCTGAATTTAATTAATACATAAAAAGACTTTATTAGGGTGGGTAATTCAAGTAGAATTTCCGCCCTAATTTTTTAATGGCTCAGTCTGCCTTAAAACAGGCTGTTTTAATCAAACTGTGGGCGATTTTAAAACCCACTCAATAAGGGGATCTAACGCATGGTAACTATTCGTTTGTCTCGTGGCGGCGCCAAAAAGCGTCCTTTCTATCACATCTCAGTAGCTGACTCACGTAATGCACGTGATGGTCGTTTTATTGAGCGTGTTGGTTTCTTTAACCCTACAGCACGTGGTCAAGAAGAAGGTCTTCGTATCGATCTTGATCGTGTTGAATACTGGCAGAGTAAAGGCGCACAGCTTTCTGAGCGCGTTGCTAAGCTAGTTAAAGATGCTAAAGCAGCTAAGTAATTTTTAGGTTTTTGGGTCAGGGTTAAAAATGAGCAGTAATCCAAGTAATGAACATCTCATTGTCGGAACGATTACTGCGGTCTATGGGATCAAAGGGTGGGTGAAAATTTTTTCACATACCGATCCGATGGAAAATATTTTTAACTACAAGCCTTGGTTAGTAAATGTTGGTGGTGTATTGAAGCCTCTTGAGGTGGAAACCAGCAAACGCCATGGTAAAGGCCTAGTTGCAAAACTGGTTGGAGTAGATGATCGAGATATCGCACGCAAATACTGCGGATTAGATATTTCTGTTGAAGCAAGCCAGCTTCCAAAACTGGATGCGGGTGAGTACTACTGGAGTCAGTTGCAAGACCTATTAGTTTATACCGAGTCTGACCAATTGTTGGGCAAGGTAAGCCACCTATTAGAAACTGGTTCAAATGATGTGCTAGTTGTGAAGGGAACGGCAGACAGTATCGATCAAAAAGAGCGACTGTTGCCTTATCTTCCTGATCAGGTGATAAAAGATATTGACCTTGAAACAGGTACTATGCGGGTCGATTGGGATCCGGAATTCTGATTCATGTGGTTTGGTGTAGTAACGCTTTTTCCTGAAATGTTTGATGCAATTCGTTGCTATGGCGTTACAGGGCGAGCGGTTAAAAATGGTTTGATACAGATGCAGTGCTGGAGTCCTCGTGATTTCGCGCATGATAAGCATAAAACTGTAGATGACCGCCCTTACGGTGGTGGCCCAGGCATGCTGATGAAAGTTCAGCCTCTCCGGGATGCTATCCATGCGGCAAAAGACGTTGCGGGTGATGAGGTAAAAGTTATTTACCTTTCCCCTCAGGGACGCCGGATGGATCATAAGGGAATGCAGGAGCTAGCTTCGCGCAAGAAGCTGATTTTGGTAGCTGGACGCTATGAAGGTATTGATGAGCGTCTAATTGAAGCAGAGATTGATGAAGAGTGGTCGCTAGGTGACTTTGTCCTTAGTGGTGGTGAACTGCCAGCAATGACTATGATTGATTCGGTGTCTCGCTTAGTTCCAGGTGTTTTAGGACATCAGGATTCTGCTACTGAAGACTCTTTTTGCGATGGATTACTAGATTGCCCGCATTACACACGACCAGAGCATTATGATGATAGGCAAGTACCTGACGTGTTGCTAAGTGGCAACCATAAAGAGATCAGACGCTGGCGTCTGAAACAGCAGTTAGGAAGAACGTGGCTACGCCGCCCTGATATGTTGGAGTCTCTTGAGTTGGACGCTGAGCAGAGGTCATTGTTAAACGATTTTATCCGGGAGACCCAAGGGTCCGAAGGTTGAATGTTTAGGAGCAAGCGATGAGCGGCAAAAACCTAATTATTCAGCAGCTTGAAGCTGAACAAATGAATAAAGAAGTACCAGAATTTTCACCAGGCGATACTGTTGTAGTCCAGGTTAAAGTTGTAGAGGGTGAGCGTACCCGTCTACAGGCGTTTGAAGGCGTAGTGCTAGGCAAACGTAACCGTGGCGTAAATTCTGCATTTACAGTACGTAAAATCTCTCACGGTGTGGGTGTTGAGCGTACTTTCCAAACTTTTAGCGCAACTGTTGATAGCATTGAAGTTAAGCGTCGTGGTGATGTTCGCCAGGCTAAGCTTTACTACTTGCGTGAGCGTAGCGGTAAATCTGCACGTATTAAAGAGAAGTTGGGTTAATCACTCAGTTTTCTTTGTTAAAAAAGCGGCTTCGGCCGCTTTTTTTGTGTCTGTGTGCAATCTCTGCTCTTATCTCTGCTATAAAGGTTGGACAGGATTATAGGTTCACGACCATAATATCTACTATTCCACATAAGTTCCGGGGCTAAAGGAGTCGAGTCGGGGCCGTATATGCAGAAGAAAATGATCAAACGCGTAGCTAGTCTTGTCATGTTAATTTTAATACCTGTGATTTTGTTCGCAGGTGTTTATGGTTTTGTTTGGTGGAAAGTTTCCCAAGCGGCAGATAGTTTTGCGAAGGATGTTTCTCCCTTTGTTGAAATGACTTATAAGCAGATTCATATTGATCTGGCCGAGGCAGAAGTCGGGCTGAGAGAGATGAGTTTTACACCTTCAGGTATGGAGGGTGAAATAGGCCTGCAATCGGTCACTATTAAAGCGCCATCCTGGGGTTTTCTCTTGGAACTTGAAGAGAAACTGTCTAAAGGTGAGTTGCCTGAGTCATTTAATATTGATGTTAAAGGTTTAGATATCAATATGCAGAGTGGTTATATGCAAGACTGGGGACGTATGGCAACGGATATGCAGCGTCAAACGGGCCCAGGATATGACACGCTGGGTTGTGGTGATCTTCAGTTTTTCTCTGTCGCGGATATCCGTAAAATGGGTTATAGCCGTTTACGGAGTGATGTGGCTATCCAGTATTACTTTGATAAAACCGATCGTCAGTTAAACTTTGACATGCAAAGCAAAACCGCGCAGATGGCGGATATGAGCTTGTCACTAGATGTCCAAGTCGCTAGTGATACGTTGAATATGCAAACCATTGTCTTTGCCCAGCCTCAGTTAAAGCGGGTAGAAACGCGCTTTTATGATCGTGGTTATAATATTAAACGTAATAATTACTGCGCTGATCTTAATAAAGAATCTATGGAGCTTTATCGAGAGCGTTATGCAGGATTATTCCGTAAGCAATTAGCTTATGAGGGATGGACGATACCGGAACCGTTGTTTGTTGCCTTAGATGGATTAAATAACCCAGGCGGCTCGATGTACCTTCGTGTTGATATGCCCCAGGGGTTTGGTATGCAATCGATGGCGCTAGTACAAAAGCCGACAGATCTAATCGATGCGCTTAGCCCTTATGTGGAATTTAGCGGTAAACCTGTCCAGCTTGATGGCGTCTCATGGAGTGAGCCTGATCCTGAAGGGCAGCGTTTATTACATGAATTAAGGTTAGGTGATAATAGCGCTGATCAAACCGAGAGCACAGATCTGGTGCTTGGGGAGGAAGCTGAAACAGTTCAGCCGCAGCAAGATTTAGCCGTCGTTGAGCCGTATAGAACTGAGTCACGTAGAGCGCAGGTTGAAAAGAGTGGTAAATCCTTCAAAGATGTCGAAATGCCTAAATTGGTCTCCCATCTAGGTGAACCGGTTATTCTTTATACCTATTTTGGCAGGAAGGTTCAGGGCAAGTTGATCTCTGTGACCGATAAAGTGGTGACTGTAGAGCATCGCTTGATAGATGGTCGAGGCACTGCGACTTATCCGATTGCGCGAGATAAAATTCAAAGCGCACGTCTTTATTATTAATTCTTCCTAGGTTTGTTTGTTTGGCTAAAAAAAATATAGCTCCATCTCTTCATGAATCGGATCAGCGATTGATCGATACCTATCTTGATTCGATTTGGATGGAAAAGGGGCTTAGTGATAATACGCTTCAATCTTACCGGCGCGACCTTACACAGTTCTCTTCGTGGCTTAATGATAAAGGTTTAAATTTACTTCCCTGTACACGTGCAGATCTTCAGCAATATCTTGGCTGGAGGGTAAAGGAACGTTTGCGTGCCAGTTCAACCTCCAGAATGCTCTCTTGTTTACGGGGGTTTTTCCGTTATCTTTTGCGTGAAGAGCTTATTAGCGAAGACCCGGTACTATTGATCGATAGTCCTAAGAAGGGGCGCGCTTTACCCAAGACATTAACGGAAGATGATGTTGAGCGACTGTTGAATGCACCTGAATTAAACGATCCCGTTCATTTTCGTGACAGAGCTATGTTAGAAGTGCTTTACGCGACGGGTTTGCGTGTTACCGAATTGGTCAGTTTGCAACTCTTTGAAGTGAATCTAAATCAGGGTGTGGTTCGGGTGATGGGTAAAGGGGGCAAAGAGCGATTGGTGCCTTTAGGTGAAGAGGCGATTAGTTGGGTGCAACGTTACTTGGTACAGGTTCGTCCTTTGCTGTTGGGGGAAAATATTAGTGACGTCCTTTTTCCCAGTCGTCGTGGGCAGATGATGACGCGGCAAACGTTTTGGCACCGAATCAAGCATTATGCTTTGATTGCAGGTATCGATAAACCATTATCTCCACATGTTATGCGGCATGCTTTCGCCACTCATTTATTGAATCATGGTGCAGACCTGCGTGTAGTTCAGATGCTTTTAGGGCATAGTGATTTATCGACGACACAGATATATACGCATGTGGCACAACAACGATTACAATCGTTGCATCA
>Ga0193962_1000971_pt1 | contig 13391 bp, 14 predicted proteins | sample FB_5_MG_FD_140335 | JGI IMG/M metagenome (GOLD analysis project Ga0193962, IMG submission 140335) | Microbial mat bacterial communities from the Broadkill River, Lewes, Delaware, United States - FB_5_MG | ecosystem: Environmental > Aquatic > Freshwater > River > Microbial mats | place: USA...
CGGTTTTTTTTGGTTGTTTTTTGCTCAGACGTTGAAGCGAAAATGCACTACATCGCCATCTTGTACAATGTAATCTTTACCTTCTAAGCGCCACTTTCCTGCATCCTTGGCGCCGTTTTCGCCATTGAATTCAATAAAGTGCTCATAGCTCACCACTTCTGCGCGGATAAAGCCTTTCTCGAAGTCTGTGTGGATGACGCCCGCTGCTTGGGGAGCGGTAGCGCCAACTTTTACTGTCCATGCCCGAACTTCTTTTACGCCAGCAGTAAAGTACGTTTGTAAACCGAGTAGGTTGTAGCCTTCACGGATAACGCGATCTAAGCCTGGCTCTTCCATGCCTAGATCGGCAAGAAATTCATCGCGTTCGTCATCATCAAGCTCTGAAATTTCAGCTTCTAGTTTGTTGCAGACAACGACTACGCCTGCATTTTCAGATGCAGCGAGTTCACGAACAAGATCTAGGTGCGGGTTGTCATCAAAACCATCTTCGTCGACGTTGGCAATGTACATGGTTGGCTTAACGGTAAGCATATGGAAGCCTTTCACTATCGCCATTTCATCTTTATCAAGATCTAAGCCGCGAACTGGCTTGCCTTCTTCTAGATGAGGAATAAGGCGTTCTAGCATACCTTTTTGAGCTACCGCTTCTTTATCACCGCCTTTGGCTGCTTTTTGTAAACGCTGCAGCTGTTTCTCTGCAGAGTCTAAATCAGCAAGGGCAAGTTCAAGGTTGATAATTTCAATATCAGCTAGAGGGTCAATACGATTGGCAACATGAATAACATTTTCGTCTTCAAAGCATCGAACAACGTGAGCAATCGCATCCGTCTCTCTGATGTTAGCTAAGAACTTGTTACCTAAGCCTTCGCCTTTTGATGCGCCTGCAACTAAACCGGCAATATCAACAAATTCCATTGTCGTTGGAACAACGCGCTCTGGGTCTACAATCGCTTCAAGCTTGTCGAGACGAGGATCTGGCATTGCAACAGTGCCAGCATTTGGCTCTATTGTGCAGAATGGGAAGTTTTCGGCGGCAATGCCGTTTTTGGTTAACGCATTAAAAAGTGTGGATTTACCTACGTTAGGCAGACCAACGATACCGCATTTAAAACCCATGATCGATTCCTGTGTATTGAAACTAGCTGGCTGAGAAACTATGTAACTGGTTCATCGCTTTCGCCCAGTCACCATTGATGGCTAGCTCTAGATAGCGTTCGGCTTCATCTATTGCTGCAAGCGTTACATCGCGTTCTTTTGCTGGAGCTTTGTTTAAAACAAAACCGCTTACCTGGCTACTATCACCGGGGTGGCCGATGCCAAGGCGCAAGCGGTAAAAATTCTTGTTGTTGCCAAGTTTGCTGATGATGTCACGTAAACCGTTATGACCACCATGTCCTCCACCCAATTTAAAGCGTGCGACGCCAGGGGGTAGATCAAGCTCATCATGAGCGACTAAAATAGATTCAGGAGGAATTTTGAAAAAGTTGGCAAGCGCGGCGACTGACTGACCGCTAAGGTTCATAAATGTTGTCGGAATAAGAAGGTGGACAACTGAACCATTAATCTGTGCTTTAGAATAAAGACCGTGATATTTCTTCTCGGGCTTTAAGGGGGAGAGATGTCGAGCAGCAAGCTGCTCGACAAACTCAGCACCAGCGTTATGACGAGTTTTTGCATATTTATCACCTGGGTTACCCAGACCGACAATTAGCTGAATCTTGTCTTTCATGCTGATGTTTACCGGTTAATTACTTGCTGCCGCGAGGCGCGTACACGTAACCGATACCTTGGTCGTGATCACCGCCACGGCGTAGAGATAGAATCTCAACACCTTCAGGAAGAGTGATGTCAGACAAGTGAAGAACTTGGTCAGAATCGCATGCTGCTAGGTCAACAACCAATTTTTCTGGCAGGTTAGCAGGTAGGCAGATTACTTCTACAGTGTTCTTCTCAGCTGCGAATTTGCAAGCTGCTTTTGAAGCAGGAGAAGTTTCAAAGTTTTCAAATGCAACAGGAACTGTAATAGTAATCTTGTTGGATTTGGTTACACGTAGGAAGTCAGCGTGTAATACAACTGGCTTAGCTGGGTGACGCTGTAGATCTTTCAGAATTACTTGCTCTTCTTTACCGTCAAGCTTAAGCGTCAGGATAGAAGAGTAGAAAGCGTCATCAGCAAGTAGCTTGATCAGCTCGTTGTTTGGTAGAGATACAGACGTTGGTTTTTTGCGCTTGTCACCACCGTAAATGATACCTGGAACAAGACCTTCGCGACGTAGGCGGCGGCTCGCACCTTTCCCTTCATCGTTACGTGCAACTGCATTTACTTCAAAGTTAGACATTTTAATACCTTTAAATAAACAAACTGCAAAACCTTGCGACCAGGTTTTGCAGTATTTAGCCCTTAGAGTGGGCAATTAAGCTCATGGTTTAAGATGAGCACGTTATCAGTTAATGCTCCTAACGGAACATCGCGCTGATAGATTCTTCATTGCATACACGGCGAACGGCTTCAGCAAGAAGCGGTGCCAGTGTAAGCTGACGAATTTTATTGCAGCCTGCAGCTGCTTCAGAAAGAGGAATTGTGTCGGTAACAACAAATTCGTCTAGATCTGAATTCGTGATGTTGCTTACAGCTGGGCCTGACAGTACAGCATGAGTAGCATAAGCTACGACACGCGCCGCACCATTTGCTTTAAGCGCTTTTGCTGCTTTGCACAGAGTGCCTGCTGTGTCACACATGTCATCAACTAAGACACAAGTGCGGCCTTCAACATCGCCAATAATATTCATAACTTGTGATTCGTTAGCGCGCTCACGACGTTTGTCGATGATCGCTAGATCACAATCGAGTTGCTTGGCTACAGCGCGTGCTCGTACAACGCCGCCTACATCGGGAGATACAACTAAGATGTTGTCATATTCCTGGTCAACGATGTCGTCAAGAAGCACTGGAGAGCCGTAAACGTTATCTACAGGAACGCTGAAAAACCCTTGGATCTGGTCAGCATGTAGATCAACCGTTAAAACGCGGTCAATGCCAATAGCGTCCATCATGTCAGCAACTACTTTTGCTGTAATTGGTACGCGGGCAGAACGTGGACGTCTATCCTGACGTGCGTAGCCGAAGTAGGGAACTACCGCGGTAATACGTGAAGCTGATGCACGGCGAAGAGCATCTGCCAGTACAATCAATTCCATTAGATTGTCGTTAGTTGGCGCGCAGGTAGACTGTATAATGAAAACGTCTTTACCACGTACGTTCTCTTGAATCTCAACGCTTACTTCGCCATCACTAAAACGACCAACATTTGCTTTACCCATAGGGATATCAAGGCGATCAACTACTTTTCGCGCAAGTTCCGGGTTAGCATTGCCGGTGAAGACCATCATCTTGGACACGGCGTGCACCTTTTCGATTGTAATTTGTTCGGAATCTATAGATTGGGAACCGTTCATAGGCATTTGGCTGGGGTAGGAGGATTCGAACCTCCGCATACTGGTATCAGAAACCAGTGCCTTACCGCTTGGCGATACCCCAACATTTCTCCTGGAGGTCCGGCCTCCCATTGAAAGAGGCGCAGATTATCTAGGATTGGCTTTTTAATGTCAAACTTATAAAGCGATAAGTCGGTAGTTGTTTATCGTTTTATCCAGTTGCTCACAACAACCGTAATGGTTAGGTCATCTCTAATGAAACGAAGCTTGTTAGGGAGTGCTGGCGATAGTGAGTTATAGCGTAAATATTGTATATCCCAGCCGCGTTGTTTGAGATTTTTGAGGCGATTATTCTCTAATTGATGCTCGTAGGTCGCTGTAGGTGATGGTAAGCCTCTAATCCACCAATAAATATCGTTGATGGGAAGCTGCCAGCCCAGTTCTTTGTACAGAATCAGCTCTGGGTCAGAGCCTTTGAATTGCTTGCCCCCTGAAACATTGACTGTTACTTCCCCTTGCTCACCAATAATTGAGGCGCCGCCTTGTCCCCATGGACCATGGATATCAATCTGGTATTGTGTGTCGGTTTGGAGCCAAGTGAGGCTGGCTGATTGACTGTCTTGAGGCGTTCGAATTCCTACCTTTCCGCTTAGCTCCCAGCGTATATAATTTTTTAAGAGTGCTTGTTGTTCTTCCCAAGAGATGTTGTTGGTCTCTTTAGACGGAGGTTTAACGCCTTGAAAACTACAGCCGGCTAAATATAAGCAAGCTATAGCGATAATTAAATTTTTATACATGAATTAGTTCGCGTTAATAATTTGAGAAGCTTCTTTTAAATAAGGGTTGTCTGGGTTTTCTTTTTGACTGTTTTTGAGGAGTTGCTGCGCCTTGTTTTGTTCGTTGATTGCCCAATACACCTGAATTAAGTGGCTAGATACTTCAGGGTCTGAATAGAGAGCATGCGCCTTTTCTAGATAAGGGAGCGCATCTTGAGAACGTCCCATTTTATGCAATACCCAGCCCATTGAATCTAAAATGGCTGGGTCTTCTGGTTCACTTTTGAGTGCGGATTCAATTAAATTGTATGCTTCTTCATAGCGCTCGGTGTGAAGGAGTAAAGTATATCCTAGGGCATTTTGAACCGTTGGGTTGTCAGGTTCGATCGTTAATACTTTTCTTAGATCTCTCTCTGCCTGCGGAAAATCCACAGATTCGATCATCATCGCTCTTGTGTAGAGTAATGCAGTATCGGAGGGGAAAAGGACAATAGCATCATCCAAAACAGTGAATGCCTCATCACCGAAGTTGTGCAGGTTTAACCATTCCGCCTCTAATGTATAAATTTTTGAAGCGATTGATGGCATTGATGCTTTAGCGTCGTTGAGTATTTGCTGAGCTTGTTCTTTGTTTTCTGGCGTATTGAGTATCCCTAACGCTCGAGAGAGGGCTTGCAGTACATTAGGGCCATTTTTTACCGCACTATAGTGTTCGATTGCAGTTTTACTGTCTTTTTGAGCTTGGGCGATATGACCGAGGTAAAAGTACGGTGAACTATCTTCTTCTTTTAGTTCCAATAGGTGCAAAAGAGCTTTCTTAGCGTTGTCTAGCTGCTCGTTTTCAAGCATTAGCAGGGCAAGATAGTATGTCAGTTGGTGATCGGTAAGATTTTTTTCTAGCAGTCTATTGGCTTCTAATGCCGCTTTTTTCGATTGATTGGTTTGAAACAGTAGTTGTGTATAAAGAATGTGAAGCTGTCTGTTTTCTGGTTGTTGTTCAAAAGCAGATTGAATGAGTGATAGGGCGCCTTTTAGATCTTTCTCTGCTCGAAGTAGCTCCGCTTTTTGGACAAGGGCTTCCGGGTTCTCTGGATCGATGGATAAGGCGCGGTTAAAAGCGATAAGAGATTGTTTGCTATTGGCAGACGCTTTGTAAAGCAATGCTAAGGTTAATTCTAAATCCGAGCGCGGTTTATTGCTTTTGCGATGCTCCTCTAGCATCGATATATAACCATTGATAACGCGGGGCTGGATTTTCTCACTTTGGCCCCGAATTAAAGCAAGGGTTCTAAGTACATCGTACTCTAACGCTTTTTCTATTAATGGTAGCGCTGCTTCGTATTCGCCCTTATGGAGGAGCATATTTGCTTCTATCTGGTAAGGCTCAGGGTTTTCAGGTGCGATATCTCTCCATAAACGTGCGGTCACTATAATTTTGTCTGAATCACGTAAATATTGCGCAATACGAGTTGCTCTCTCTGCGACCCCTGGATCACGTGTTTTCTTGGCTTGTACCAGATAGTTTTCAAGTGCAACGGGAAATAAGCGGCGTTGGCCGGCTATCTCAGCAAGCATTAGGTCATATAGCGATTCTTGGTTGAACTCGCCTGCTAGATAGGGAATAGGTTCAACGACGGCGGCCTGCTTTTGCGGAGGAGTGCTTTGGCAGCCTTGCAGCAAGGAAAGAGTGATTACAAAAAATATAAGAAATTTATTCATGAAAAAACGCACAAATGTCTCTGCCATCCCTAGGTTAGTTTGGTCACTATAGTTGAATAAAGAGCCGCTTGTCAGCTACTTGAGTAGGTTTTAACTACTATTAAGGGCTTGTTTCTTGCGATAAGTTCCCATAATTGTTGTGCGGTGTTTTAACCTTTGATGCAAAGCGTTGTATCATAGCGCGCTTATTTGGGTCAGAGTGTGCTGGCTTAGGGTAATTGCATATTTAGTGTCAGTAGGTAGTAGTGGCGGAAAGAATGGCTTTATTAGCATTAGGCATCAATCATAAAACAGCCCCGGTGGAGGTGCGTGAACGTGTAGCGTTTGCGCCTGAACTGTTATCGGAAGCGATGCTGGCTGCACGTGACTTTGCTGATTTAAAAGAGATTGCAATTCTTTCTACCTGCAATCGCACAGAACTGTATTGTTCGTCTGGAATAGAGGGCACTAGAGCGCTACTTGAATGGTTAGGTGAGTATCACCAGCTAGATCCAGATGAACTGCAAAAGTGTTCTTATGCTTATTGGGACGAGGAAGCTGCACGTCATATGATGCGTGTTGCGAGTGGTTTAGATTCTTTGGTGTTAGGTGAACCTCAGATATTAGGCCAGTTAAAATCTGCTTATAGCTTATCGCAAGAGTATGGCCACGTGGGTGCTGAGCTGGGACGTTTGTTTCAGCAGACTTTTTCGGTTGCTAAGCAAGTTCGAACAGATACAGCCATTGGTGAAAACCCGGTGTCTGTCGCCTTTGCAGCAGTTAGTTTGGCGCAGCACATTTTTGCTGATTTGAATCGAAGCAAAGCGCTTTTAGTTGGCGCAGGTGAAACGATAGAGTTAGTTGCTCGTCATCTGTCTCAAGCGGGCGTGAAAGATATTACGGTAGCCAATAGAACCCTGAGTCGAGCATTGTCTTTGGCGGAAGAGTTTGATGGCAAAGCGATCTTGCTCGGCGATATCCCAGATGCGCTGAGTAATGCTGATATTGTTATAGCCTCTACGGCAAGCCAGTTACCAATACTCGGTAAGGGGGCGGTGGAAACTGCACTTAAAAAGCGTAAGCATCGTCCCATATTTATGGTCGATATCGCTGTACCACGTGATATCGAAGCTCAAGTAGCAGAGCTAGATGATGTTTATTTATATACTGTTGATGATCTCAAAGAGGTTATAGAAGAGAATCAGCGGAGCCGAGAAAATGCGGCTAGACAAGCAGAAGAAATTATTGAAACTGGCGCACATGATTTTATGCGCCAATTGCGCTCTTTAGATGCAGTCGATCTGTTGACTACCTTCCGAAGCCAAGCTGAATCTGTACGTGATCAAGAGATGGAAAAGGCGCTTAAGCAGCTTGCTAAAGGTAAACCTGCGGAAGACGTGTTAACAATGTTGGCTCGTGGATTAACGAATAAACTGCTTCATCACCCGACAATTCAGCTGCGTAAGGCAAGTGCTGAAGGTCGAACAGATTTACTTGAGCTGGTGCAGGAGCTGCATCAGTTGGGTGAACATCCAAAAAATGAGAAATGATGAAAGAATCAATTGTAAATAAGCTTGAAAAACTTAGTGATCGTTACGAAGAGCTAGCGGCGTTATTGTCAGACCCGGAAGTGATATCCGATCAGAAAAAATTTAGAGATTACTCTAAAGAATATTCTGAATTGGAGCCGGTGGTACAGGCGTTTAGTGCTTTTAATCAAGCGGAAGAGGATTTGGCTGAAGCTGAAGCGATGATGGCTGATAGCGATCCAGATATGCGTGAAATGGCTAAAGAGGAGTATCCTGAGGTCAAAGCGCGTATAGAAGGTTTGGAAGGGGAGTTGGAGGTTTTACTGCTGCCTAAAGATCCTAATGATTCACGCAATGTGTTTTTAGAAGTGCGTGCGGGTACGGGGGGGGATGAAGCTGCTATTTTTGCAGGTGATCTTTTCCGTATGTACTCTCGCTTTGCTGAAGTGCAAGGGTGGCGAGTAGAAGTGATCAGCGTGAATGAAGGTGATCACGGTGGCTATAAAGAGGTTATTTCTCGTATTGTTGGCACGGATGTGTACTCGAAGTTAAAATTTGAATCTGGGGCGCACCGAGTTCAGCGTGTACCGGAAACCGAATCTCAAGGGCGCGTTCATACCTCGGCGTGTACCGTCGCCATTATGGCTGAAATGGATGAGGCAGCAGAGATTGAAATTAATAAAGCCGATCTCCGTGTTGATACATTCCGTGCGTCAGGTGCGGGTGGTCAGCATGTCAATAAAACAGATTCCGCGATCCGTTTAACGCATATTCCGACAGGTGTGGTGGTTGAGTGCCAAGAGGAGCGCTCACAACATAAGAACCGTGCTAAAGCGATGTCTTTACTCGCATCAAGGTTGCAAGCCGCCGAAGATGAACGAAATGCAGCAGAGATGGCTGATACCCGTAAGAGCCTGGTGGGTAGTGGTGATCGCTCGGAACGTATCAGAACCTATAATTATCCACAGGGACGAGTGACAGATCATCGTATCAATCTGACACTGTATAAACTGCAAGAGATTATAGGCGGGGAGTTGCAGCATGTTGTTGAACCATTGCTGCATGAATTCCAAGCAGAGCAGCTTGGGGCTCTCTCGGAAGAGAACTAAATTTGAAAAGGGCCTCTAGGCCCTTTTTAGTTTCGGCGTTATGAGTGTTTTTGTATGCAGATTCAGCAAGCTTTAGCTTTGCACAAACAATTGAGCTTGATCTCCGATAGTGCGCTGTTGGATGTCGAATTGATGCTGTGTCATCTCTTGGATAAACCAAGGAGTTACTTATTTACTTGGCCGGAAAAAGAGATTAATGAATCTGATGAAAAGAGATTAAAAGCGTTTGTTCAGCGACGGATAAATGGTGAGCCGGTTGCGCATATTCTTGGTTCACGTGGTTTTTGGGATTTTGATTTAGAAGTGTCGTCAACGACATTAATACCCCGTCCCGATACGGAAGTTCTGGTTGAAAAAGCGTTAGAGCTTTGCGAGTTGAGAGAGGCTAGGGTGGCTGATCTAGGAACGGGCACCGGAGCGATCGCATTAGCACTGGCGTGGGAACGCCCTCATTGGCATGTGGTAGGCTCCGATTTTGTGCAGCAAGCTGCAGCGCTTGCTGAGCGAAATAGAAAAAAGCTTAAACTGGATAATGTTGAGATAAAAACGGGAAGCTGGTTTGAACCTCATTCCGGAAAGTATGACTTAATAGTGAGTAATCCTCCCTATATAGATCCTGCTGATCCTCACCTTCTTGAGGGCGATGTGCGTTTTGAGCCTCTTTCTGCGTTAATCGCTGATAATCAAGGTATGGCTGATATTGAAACGATCAGTACGGATGCAAGGGATTATTTGTCAGTGGGTGGTGTGCTTATTTTGGAGCATGGGTTTGATCAAGGTGCGTCGTGCAGGGCTCTGTTAGCGTCATTAGGCTATGAGGCTATAGAAACGGCATGCGACTATGGTAACAATGAAAGAGTGACTCATGCTTGCTGGCCAGGTTAAAAAACAGATAAAGTACAAAAAATATCGTGTTGGAGTGCGTTGATGTTAAATGATGAGCAGCTGTTGCGTTATAGCCGTCAAATTATGTTGCCCGATGTTGATATCAATGGTCAGGAGACTTGGCTAAATTCAACAGTCCTGATAATTGGCCTTGGGGGTTTAGGTAGCCCTGTCGCAATGTATTTAGCCGCAGCAGGTGTTGGAGAGCTGGTCTTACTCGATGACGACGAGGTTGAATTATCAAATTTGCAGCGTCAAATTGCGCACAACAGTAAAAGAATAGGCCAACCTAAAGTCGATTCTGCGCGTAATACCATTGCCGCGCTAAATCCCGATATTCGTGTTAAGTCAATTTATGAACGTTTAGATGAAGATGCGCTACAGCGCTTAATTGCAACCGTAGATCTTGTCGTTGATTGCACCGATAACTTTACGACGCGCTTTGCAATTAATCGTGCTTGTTTTAGACATTTGAAGCCTCTGGTATCGGGAGCGGCGATAAGAATGGAAGGGCAGGTTGCCGTATATGATCCTCTAAAAATAGAATCACCCTGTTATCAATGTCTTTACAAAGAAGGGAGTGATGAAGCGCTTACCTGCTCGGAATCAGGTGTCTTGTCCCCTTTGGTTGGCATTATAGGATCGATACAAGCGATGGAGGTGCTTAAGGTCTTGGCCTCGGTAGGTGAAAGTCTTGCGGGGCGTTTAATGCTTCTGGATGCCAAATCAATGGAGTGGCGAACGCTTAAATTACGCAAAGATCCTCACTGTTCGGTATGTTCTACATCTGCGATGGCTGAGCATGAGAGGATGAATCAAAGTGATTGAGCAAACAGTCAGGGAGTTGTTGGAGCAGGTTCGAACGATCGCTGTCGTTGGTGCGAGTAATAAGCCGCAGCGTGCAAGTTATCGCGTTATGGCTTTCTTGCAGCGCTGTGGTTATAAGGTGATTCCTGTTAATCCTGTCCTTGAGGGTCAAACGCTTCACAATGAGGTGGTTCGAGGTTCGTTGACGGATATTTCTGAAAAAATCGATATGGTTGATATCTTCAGACAAAGTGCGGAAGCAGGAGTCATTGTAGATGAAGCGATCGCCATGAATGCTAAGGCTGTTTGGTTGCAACTCGGTGTTGTGGATGATCAGGCGAAGACTCGCGCTGAGAATGCAGGCTTAATAGTGGTGATGGATCGCTGCCCTAAAATTGATATACCTGCATTGTCTATCGAAACGCCGAGTGAACCATAAGGGCAAGTGCTAACTTGCCTGTGGATATGTTGGTAATCTTCTACATCGCATCATAAGAACATCTTCCTGATTCTTAGATCCTCTAAACACTGCTTTGCATACGAAAGCGTTTCGTCACTAGCCTCAATCTCTTGCGGTAGTTGAGACGGTTCTGCACCTGAATTTATTAAGAAATGTATGAGAGGTCGTTCGCCTAATTCTAGCGCTTGTATTAAAAGTGCATCATTAATGGTTGCCCCATGTTGCAACAGCAGTGAGATGTGTAGCATCCGCTGCGCCTCGGAACTATGTTTCATGCAGTGTTTCAGTAACGTATCTCTATCCTCATTATTGCCTGCGGTTAATAAGGCCGTTAACAGACTGAGGCTTTGTTCTTGTTTGAGGGCGAAGATAGCATAAGGGGTGTTGTCTGAGGTTGTACCGGATGGGGTAGCACCGTGTTCCAGGACTAAGGACAACAGTTTAGGCCGTTGCAGAGAGATGCATGTTTCGATAAGGCCTGCGCTTGAATCTGATACCGGCAAATCCACTTCGTTTGGTTTCATTTTATTGAGTTGTTTAAGCAGCTGCTCTCTATCATTGGCGATAATCGCTTGATGTGCCTTTGCTAATCGATCACTTTTGAAAAAATTTAACACGTGTATTCTGGCCTATCGGATAAAAGCAGTTTTTTTAAAACACTACTGACATGATGGTGTCAGTAGGCCTAGTTTAGCATCACTGTTGTCTATTAAGTGAATAACGGAGTATGGAAATGACAACAGTGGTTGAGATGGTAACTTATCGTTTGAAGGCCGGAGTGGATAAACAGCAATTGGAAGCGACAAATGCGGGTGTAAATGATTTTGTAAAACAGCAATCAGGATTTTTATATCGCTCATTGAGTCAGGATGAAGCAGATCAGTGGTTCGATATTGTTTACTGGCAAGATATGGACAGCGCAAAGAGAGCGGGTGAGCAGTTTATGAATACCGATGTCGGTAAAACGCTATGTGAGTTGATCGATATGGATAGCTGCTTTATGCGGCATATGTTGGTCAATGCTGAGACGATGAATTGTGAGATGGTGTAGAAAGGAGAGGTAATGAGAAAAGCGGAGCGCTTGTTTCAGATAGTTACCCTTTTAAGGGGACGGCGTCGTGTTCTTACGGCGACAGACCTAGCTGCTGAGTTAGCGGTTTCAGAGCGTACTATCTATCGAGATATGCAGGCGTTATCGCTCTCAGGGGTGCCTATTGAAGGAGAGGCGGGTGTAGGTTATAGGCTGAGGCCTGAGTTCAATTTGCCCCCGATGATGTTTGATGAGGAGGAACTTGAAGCTTTGTTGCTGGGCGTCAGAATGGTGCAGGGCTGTAGTGATCAAAAGTTGGGTAATGCAGCCGCGCGGGTGCTAGATAAAGTTCGTGCTGTGCTGCCGACGTCAGTTCATCAGCAATATTCGATTGAGCCTGAGTGGATTTTGGTCCCTGGGTTTAATCGGCAATGGAGCGCAAAATATAGTGATCTACTCCGTGAAGCGATAAAGCAAAAGCAGGTGATCGATGTCGAGTATCGCCGTGAAGATGGTGAATGCTCTCAGCGCTCTCTTTGGCCGTTAGGGCTACTTTATTGGGGGGCAGTTTGGACCTTAGTGGCTTGGTGTGAATTAAGGCAGGATTATCGAATGTTTAGATTGGATCGTCTTCAAGAATGCTGTTTGGCGTCTCGTGAATTTCAAACGAGTGAGCGCATTAGTTTGCAGTATTACCTTTCAACGATAAAAAAGACGTCTTAATAGTCTTGGGGTATGTCAAATAATAGCGCTTACGCGAAGCAGATATATTCCCGCACTAAGGGTAATAACAGAGCCAAGCGTTGTCATGAGAATAATGTTGGCTGCTAGTTCAGCGTTGCCACCCATCCCTTTGGCCATGACGAAACTTGCAGCAGCCGTGGGGCATCCAAAAAGCACCATCAGCATGGCTAAATCTTGCCCGCGAAATCCATAAATCCAAGCAGCGATTGTGAGTATAAAAGGGATAAAGACTAGTTTGCATGCCGTCGCCCAGCTGGCCTGCGCTGATGTATTTCTCAAGCTCGCGAGGTTGAGTGAGCCGCCAATTGCAAGCAGCGCTAAAGGCAGTGTTAAGTTTGCAAAATAGCGACCAGTCTTCTGAGCAATTTCAGGGAGCTGAAAGCCAAAATAAGAGAACGGTAGCGCTAATAGAACCGCAATAATTAATGGGTTTTTAATCACTTCTATGGTGGTTTTTCCCCAACTGGATGCGCCGCTCTGCTGGGCGGGAATCGTTAGAGCGATGATAGAGAGGACATTAAATAAAGGAATTACTAACGCTAGTAACAACGATGCTTGTGCTAAGCCTGAATCTGAAAATAAGTTGTAGCTTACAGCTAGACCGATAATGCCATAATTACTGCGAAATGCTCCCTGAATGAAAACGCCCAGATCTTCTGGTTTTGTGATCCAAAATTTTGCCCCTGCCCAGAGAAATACAAAAGATAGTAGTGTGCCTATCAATACAAAGCTTAATTGTTCTGGGTTGAAAACAGCATGAAAGTCGGTTCGTGAAATTGACATGAAAACGAGAGCGGGAAGCGTGATGACAAAGACAAGCTTTGATGCGGTTCCAATGAAGGCATCATCAATTAATTTAATTCGCTTGAGTAAATAGCCTAAGAAAACGATAAAGAAAATCGGAGCAACAATGTTAGC